>NHCFC04200__coassemble_470_pt1 | contig 47295 bp, 32 predicted proteins | sample NHCFC04200__metabat2_low_PE_031 | metagenome-assembled genome bin NHCFC04200
GGTGACCGTTCGCGTCCTTTATCCCATATCCGGTTCTCAAGGCTCCTATCAAAAACCTCGGTTTTACCCTTGACTCCAAATAGCAGGTCTATGTTTCATTTAGATTTGCCGTGGTATATCTCAAATGCGGTCCTGCCGCAAGTAATCCGCTACTTTAAGAATAAGACAGAATCTATCTTTTGTCCAGAATGTCATATCACTCTATGACACCAGCCGGAGCATATCGAGGGTTTTGGCGTGTTACGGCCCGGGCAGTATTCGGTATGCTGGATGGCGTCCTTCGATTCGTCCGACCACGCACCGCAGCCGCCGAACACTTCGTACCAGTAGCCTTCGGGGACAATGCCCGTGTCGTTCGCCTGGTCTTTAACCCGCTGAGGAGTGTCGCTCGGGAACACGAACGCTCCGCACTGCCAATGATGCTCGAAAAGGCAATCGCAGCCTATCGCGCTGTCGGCCGCAGCGAACAGGCTACACGCCGGGAGCGCAGAAGGCCTCGCCTGCCATACGCGGCACAATCGCGCGCATAAGGGCCTCGAAAGCGTCCTCGCGGCTTGCGCCCACATCGCGAATCTCCTCTTCGTTGGGAGAAGAGCCCTGAATACCGCACGCCATGTTCGTGATGAGCGACATGCCGAGCACGCTCATGCCCACATGGCGTGCGGCAATGACCTCTTCGCACACGCTCATGGCCACGGTGTCCGCGCCCAGTGTGCGAAATGCGCGAATCTCCGCACGCGTTTCGAAACTTGGGCCGAGCACGCCCAGATAGACGCCCTCTTGCACGCGCACGCCCGTTTCCAGCGCTGCTTCGCGCGCGATAGCGCGCAGTCGAGGGTCAAAACAATCGAGCATGGAGAAAAAACGCTCTGCAAGCCCCGCTGCATCCAAGTTCGCAATGGGATTACGCCCCGTCAAATTGATCTGGTCGTTCATGACGCAGAAATCGCCTACCTGGTAGGCAGCGTTGACGGCGCCCGCCGCATTCGTGGTGACAAGCTGCCGAATCCCCAGCCTGTTCATAAGCCATACCGGAAAGGCCACGTCGACCGCCGAGCAGCCTTCGTACCCATGCAGGCGTCCTTGCATGGCGAGCACGCAAACGCCCGCGAAATCACCGCAAACGAAGCGGCCTACATGACCGTCCGCAGTGCTCTGGCGCATAAACGGCACCTCGCGAAACGGCACGAACGCTGCGTCCTCTATCTTTTCTGCCAGCGGATTCAACCCTGAGCCCAAGATGATGCCAATCGTCGGGAGCCGCGCGCCTATACGACGCCGCAGCGCATCCGCTGCACGGTTCAGCCTCTCCGCCAGTTCGTTTCGCTCCACCATGCAATTCCCCCTGCGCGTCGACCGTCACGCCGAGCATCGCCCGGCAACCTTAATTCGGATTGTAGCATCGTCGGAGCAAGCGCGAAGCTACTCAGCGGGCAGCAGGCTTTTCTGCCACGAGCACGCGCGGCCTTCCCGCCAGGTCGTTCACGACGCGAACATGGTCAAACCCACCCGCTTCGGCAACAGCGACCGCATGGTCCATGCCCTCTTCATGCAGCTCAACCGCAAGCGTCCCCTTCGGACGCAGCATGCGCGCCGCAAACGGCACAATCCGCCGAAAAACATCCAGACCGTCCGCGCCGCCGTCCAACGCAAGCGGAGGCTCGAAATCCCGCACCTCGGCAGGTATATCTTCCATAATGCCGCTCGGAACATAGGGCGGATTCGAAATCACCAGGTCAATCTTGCCCTCGAAGCGTTCGGGAACGCTTTCGCCCAGATCGCAGGCCAAAACCTTCACGCGCTCCTCCACGCCGACTGCACGAACGTTCTCACGTGCCAGCAAAACCGCTTCGGGCGCGATATCGGTCGCAATCACGCGCGCGCCGGGAACCTCCGTCGCCACCGAACAGGCTATACAGCCCGAGCCCGTGCACAAGTCCACCACAAGAGGCTCGAACGAAGGCGGCTCGAATGCCTCCATGTCAAGAAGGATCCCGTCCACCGCATCGGCGTCGACGTCGGAGTCGACGCCCGCGTCAACGCCGCGGCCCAAGCCGACGTCGGAGCCCGTACCGTTTTGCGCGCCCGTATGCTCTTCGCGCGCTTTGCGCGCTCGTTCCGCCGCCAAAGCGACGAACGCCTCCCAGGCAGCCTCTTCCTGACGACGCTGCTCGGCGCGCAGGGCCGCAATGCCCTCGCTCACAAGAACCTCGGTCTCAGGACGCGGGATGAGCACGCCGCGCGCTACCTTGAGCGTCAGATACCGGAACGCCGTTTCGCCCGTAATGTACTGCAACGGCTCGCCGGCGCCGCGCCGCGCTACCCATCCATGCAATCTATCCAACTCTTCGCGCGAAAGCGGCCGTTCGAACTCCGTATAAAGCTCCACGCGAGAAAGGCCGCACGCTTCGCATAGCAGCCACTGCGCCGAAGTCCGCGGGCTTTCGTCGCCTTTGCGCGCCAGATATCCTTCCGTCCAATCCAGCGCGCTTTTTACCGTCCAGACAACCCCGCTCACTGTTCCACCGTAAACTTCCACGAGCAGCTGCAGGAACCATCTGTCACGTCCGGATGGCAGCTTTCGCACGAAACGCGAATGCGCCCGTCGATCGTCCGCGCAAAGCTCGCGAATTCTCGCTCGCCCGTTTCCTTGCAAGGGTGAAGCGGCATGCCTTTGCGCGTGCGCGCCGTCTGAACCCGGCAATCGAGCACGCGGTACACAAGCGCACCGTCGTTCCATGTCAAATCGTAATGGTTCGCGATGGAATTGAACTTGAGCGGCAACGCGGCCGCAAGCCCCTCAAGCCCTGGGTGCTCTCCGAGTCCGAGAAATACCTTGAGGCGTCGGGCGTCGCTCACTGGAAAACGCTCCCATGCTGCATTGTTAAAGCGCATGGCAGCATCCATGCCCTCCTTGCGCTCGACCGCCTGGAACCAAACGCCGTCGAGTGCGACCGCATTCTTTGCGTACACGCGCACCAACTCGATAAGCTGCTCTTTCGAGAGCGCCTCGAGCTGGGACAATGCGTCTTTGCGCTCATGCGCGACGGTATCTTTTCGTGCGTTTTCTGCCGCTGCATGCCCCTTCTCTGCCATAGCTTCTTCAGCTTCCATGCGCTTCCCTCCAAACGGCGAAACCGCCGCAGCCTTGTCGGCCACGGCGGTTTTTTCGTGCAAATCCTGCTTCCGGTCGAGCACTACTCGACGGCCGCTTCCAGCTTGCGAGCACGGTCCGCCGCCTGAAGCGCCGTGATGATGTCGCCCAGGTTGTCGCCTTCGAGCACACCGCTGTACGTGCTGTTGAAGCCGATGCGGTGGTCGGTCACGCGATCCTGAGGACCGTTGTACGTGCGAATCTTCTCCGCGCGCGCACCTGAGCCGATCTGTGCCAGACGCTCAGCGCCTTCGGCAGCTTGCTGTTCAGCGAGCATCTTCTCGTACAGGCGCGCACGAAGGACCGCCATAGCCGCAATCTTGTTCTGCAGCTGGCTTTTCTGGTCCTGGGACTGCACGACCAAACCGGTCGGCAAGTGCGTGATGCGCACAGCGGAGTCCGTCGTGTTAACGCACTGGCCGCCCGGACCGCCAGCACGGTACACGTCGATACGCAAGTCGTTTTCGTTGATTTCGACATCGATCTCGTCCGCTTCGGGCAGCACGGCGACCGTTGCGGTCGACGTGTGGATACGGCCCTGGCTCTCCGTCTTGGGAACGCGCTGGACGCGATGAACGCCCGACTCGTACTTCATGACGGAATAAACGTGGTCACCTTTCACCTTGAACTGGATTTCCTTGTAGCCGCCCTCGTCGGACGGAGAGGCATCCATCGTTTCTACCTTCCAGTGCTGATGCTCGCAGAAGCGCATGTACATCTTGTACAGGTCGCCCGCGAAGATGGCAGCCTCGTCACCGCCAGCGGCAGCGCGAATCTCCACGATAATGTCCTTTTCGTCCGCAGGGTCGGACGGGATGAGCATGAATTTGATGTCCTCCTCAAGCGCAGGAAGCTTCTCTTCGGCGGACGCGATAGTCTCCTGGGCGAAATCGCGCATGTCGGCATCGTCGAGCATTTCCTTCGCATCGTCGATGTCCGAGCATGCCTGCAGGTACTCGCGCGCTTTCGCGACGAGCGGCCCTTGGTTCGCATACTCCTTCGAAAGACGGGTGTATTCCTTCTGGTCGCCCAAGACATCAGGGTCGCCCAGCTTCGCCTGGAGGTCTTCGTAGCCTTTGATGATCTTCTCCAGCTTTTCGCGCATTCCGGTCTCTTGCATCGCCTATCCTTCGTCGCATCACGAAACAAGCCCGCCCTGCAGCGGGAAGCTTCCCTTGCGCAGAGCGGACGTTTTTTGCCAAATGGATATGTTACCAGACGAAGAAGGCTAGCGGTGCGCCGCCACGAATTCCGCAGCTTCCTCGGCCACGTTCGCACCGTCGCCGACAGCGGTCGCCACCTGCCTCAGCGCCTTCGTGCGCACATCGCCTGCCGCGAACACGCCCGGAACGGACGTCTTGCCGTCCTCGCCCGCCACGATGTAGCCATGCTCGTCCAGTTCAAGCGCGCCAGCCAGGAACTCCGTATTCGGGATAGTCCCGATTGCCACGAACATGCCTTCGCATGCAAGGTCCTTCGTCTCTTTCGTCTTGACGTTCTCGACCTTCACGCCGGACAGCTTGCCTTCTTCGGCGTACGCTTCCGTGACCAGGCTGTCCCATTCAAAGCGCACATTCTCCAAACCCTCCAGCATGGCATGGTACACGTGCGTAGCGCGCAGCGTGTCACGTCGGTAAACGACCGTGACCTCCTCGCATATCCGCGAAAGGTAGATGGCGTCCGCCGCCGCGGTATTGCCGCCGCCGATCACCACGACCTTTTTGCCGCGGAAAAAGTTACCGTCGCAGGTAGCGCAGTAGCTGATACCGCGGCCTTCCAGCTCGGCGTTGTTCGGCAGGTCCATTTTGCGCGGACGCGCGCCCGTCGCCACGATTACGCTCACGGCGCACACCGTGCTGAACGGCGTAGTCAGCGTGCAGGGGTCCGTCGAAAAATCGACCGCCGTGACTTCCTCGTCAAAAGGCACGACGCCAAAACGGTCGGCCTGCTGCTTCATAGAAAACGCGAGGTCAAAGCCGCCTATACCTTCCGGGAAACCCGGATAATTCTCTATCTTCTCCGTTTCCGCCAGCTGACCGCCAGGCGCCATGCGCTCAAAGAGCGCGACCGAAAGGCCTGCGCGCGCCGCATAAAGAGCAGCGGTCATGCCCGCGGGGCCCGACCCGATAACGGCAACGTCAAACGTCTTGGAAGGTTCGTTCGTGTTCATGGTTCTTACCTTTCAGAGCACGTGCAGTGTCCGCAACCTCACTGCTCGCTCGCTTCGACTCCTTGCAATGCCCCAAACGCCCTGTCGCCGCCTACGGGAGGGGATGTTACCACCTGCACCGGAAGATGGCCTTTGGCTTCGCAGACCACCGCCGCGCATCCTGCCGTAAGCGTCAACAAGGACGCAGGGCGCAAAACGGCCCGCCAAAACGGCGGGCCGCTCGTCAGTGCCTAGTCGAACAGGGACAGCAGCGCCGGCTTGGGCTGTGCGCCCACCATCTGGCGTGCCGGCTGGCCACCCTTGAAGAGAATGAGCGTCGGCACGCTCATGACGCCATATTTTGCGGCGACATCCGGGCTCTGATCGACATCCACCTTGTAGACCTTTGCACGGTCGGCAACCTCTGCCGCCACGGCATCAAGCGTAGGAGCCAGCATCTTGCACGGACCACACCACGTGGCGAAGAAGTCCACCAGCACCGGCTGCTCTGCGTCCAAGACCTTCGACTGGAATTCTGCGGAAGAGATGATCTCGCTCATGTTCGTTCTCCTTCTTGCCGGAAATGCCCAATGCATCCAACCGGCTTCGTCTGTGTTTCGAGTGCATTGTACCCGTTCAGCACAGCAATACCAAGCATGCTCTTTTAAATGTTACTATTTCGGTACCATTTCAGCGGCAGACGGCAATTTATTACGGCACGTTGTCAACTCGAAAGCGCGCTCCCAAAGGCTTCACACGCCGTGACTATACTGCTCTGAGACAAGGAAAGGACCTCACATGGACGAAGCACGCACTGCCGACACTGAGATAACGCCTGAAAGCCCCTGCCCCGAAAGCGAGCATGCAGACAGCTTCGACGCGGAAAAGGCTCCTGTCGCGCAAAATGAGGATGGGCACACTTGCAATCCTTCCGACGACGCCTTGCGCGCCGTCATGGCGCAAACGCCGGCGTGGGAAGGGCACCCCGTGCTCGACTGCAATCTTGTGCTCGAAGGCGGAGCCATGCGCAGCCTGTTTACCGCTGGCGTGCTCGACTTCCTCATGGACAAAGGCGTGGTGTGCCAGCGCGTTATCGGCACGTCGGCCGGTGCGCTGTGCGGTTACAACTACGTGGCGGGCTCAACCGGTCGCACATGCTACATCAACGTGAACTTTGCGCCCGACCCACGCTATCTGTCCTTGCGCAGCTTCGCGAAGACCGGCAACGCATACGGACGGGATTTCTCTTTCGACGAGATACCGAACCGCATCGAGCCGTTCGACTACGATGCCTACCGGCGCTCCCCTATCGAGCTCGTTGCCGTCTCCAGCGACCTTGACCTGGGGGAAGCCGACTACCACGTGATAGAAGACCCGCAGAAAGACCTGCCCTACGTAATGGCAAGCTCGTCCATGCCGCTTGTGAGCCAGATTGTCGAAATAGACGGGAAGCGCCTGCTCGACGGCGGTACCTGCGATAGCATCCCAATCGATTACTCCCGTTCCACCGGCGCCGCAAAGCACCTTGTCGTGCTCACCCAAGATGCCAGCTATCGCAAAGGTCGCGACAAGATGCTGGCAATCGAGCGGCAAGTGTACGGAGACTACCCGTACTACCTTGAGCGGCTCGAGCATCGACCGTACGAATACAACCGCACGATTCGCCGCCTTGAGCGCATGGTGCAGGCAGGCGAAGCGTTCGTCATTCGCCCCGAACGCCCCGTCGGCGTTTCGAACATCGAGCACGACCAAGAAAAGCTCTTTGCGCTCTACGAGCACGGCGTCGAAGTCGCCGCGAAGGCATGGTCAGCCCTGAAGGACTACCTCGAAATCGAGTAGCCCGCCCTCAGCCGCCGTACGGCCGAAGCATCGCGCGAACGATTGGCATTCTGCGAAAACGACGCTGCCGCACGAAAACGAAAGGACGGCAAAGCCGCTTTTGAACCAAGCGGCTTTGCCGTCCTTTTTGCAAGCGATCTGCACGCTTTTTGCAGACGCGCTTCGTCTTACGTCAGCTACATTCCAAGCCAGAACGCCACTTTAGGCGCGTATCCCATCACAAAGATGACCACAATGAGCACCGGAATGCCGTACTTTACCCACAGGCGCGTCTTCGCGGGGAATTTGAGGCCCTCGCCCGTGTCCGCTTCCTTCAAGAATTTGTCCCAGCCCCATCCGTAACGAGTCGTGCAGAACAGAACGAAGATGAGCGAACCAAGCGGCAGCATGTTGTTCGAGACGATGAAGTCTTCGATAGTCTGGATATCGCCAATACCAGGGATCGTGACGCCAGACAGCACGTTGAAGCCGAGCGCGCACGGCAGGCTCAAAACAACCACGAGAATGCCGTTGAAGACGACTGCACGCGTACGCGTCATGCCCCATTTGTCCATCGAGAAGCTGACGAGATTCTCGAACACCGCGATAACCGTAGAAAGCGCCGCAAAGCTCATGAACACGAAGAAAAGCGCACCCCACACGTTGCCAAGCGGCATCTGTCCGAATACGACCGGCAGCGTTACGAACACGAGCGACGGGCCGGAATCCGGCGTAATGCCGTAGGCAAAGCATGCCGGGAAGATAATCAAGCCTGCAAGAATGGCAACGAGCGTATTGAGAGCCGTGACGTTTACAGCCTCGCCGGTCAAGCTGCGCTCGCGGCCGACCTTCGAACCGAAGATCTCCATCGCGGCAATGCCGAGCGAAAGCGAGAAGAACGCTTGGCCCATGGCAGCATAGACCGCCTCGCCAAAGGTGGCCCATCCGCCTGCGAACATACGGCTGAAGTCCGGCACCAGATAAAATGCAATGCCCTCGCCCGCGCCCGGCAACGTCATCGCACGGATGCAGAGTGCGATCATCGCCACGAAAAGAATTGCCATCATCCATTTCGTGATGCGCTCGACGCCATTCTGCAGCCCCATAGCGCAGATCACAAAGCCAATCAGCACGGCTGCAAGCATCCACGCCACCAGCTCGCCCGGGCTTGCGAGCATTGCATTGAACAGCTCGCCCGTCGCTGCAGCGTCGGCGCCGTTGAAGGCGCCGGAGGCCATCTTCGGAATGTAGGCGGCCATCCAGCCGGCAACCGTGGTGTAGAACATCATAAGAATCATGCAGCCGATATAGCCCCACCACGAGAACCAGTGGAACCGGCGCTTCGGCTCGAGGATGTCGAACGCCTGCGCACAGCTTTTCTGGCTGGCGCGCCCGACGGCGAATTCCATCACCATGACGGGAAGGCCTAGGATAACCAGGAAGATCAGGTACAGAAGCACGAACGCGCCGCCGCCGTACTCGCCGGTGATGTACGGGAAGCGCCACACGTTGCCCAATCCGATAGCACAGCCGGCCGCCACCAGGATAAAGCCGATGCGCGACGCGAAATGCTCGCGCTGCGGCGCTTGCCCCGCTGCCTTCGCAGCCGCCTGCTTAGACTGCTCGATGTCTGCCATATCGCTTGCTCCTTGACGAATAATGCGCAAAAACGCCCAAAATTGTAGCGCAAGCGCCTCATTCTGTCCCCGATTATTTCCGAGCATGAAAGCAGGATTTACCGCTCGCTATCGCACTGTCATTTCGCACCGCGCGCAAGGCCGATGCTGCCTGCGCACGTCAGCGCAAAGTAGAGGCCGTAGAGCGCCAGGAACGCGAATGCGGTCATCCCCGCAGCGGCCGTAATGTCCAAATGCCCGAACGCTGAGACCACGTCTGCCACCACCTGGAACGCGCATGCCGTATGCGCAAGGGCCAACGTCAGAGGAAACGCGAAGCACACCGCTACCTGTACGAGCACCGAACCCGTAATCTGCTTGGCGGACGCCCCCAGCTTCGAGAGCAGCGCATACCGCTCCGCATTGTCCGAAGCACCGGACAGCTGCTGGATGGCCAGAATGGCCGCCGACGCCACCACGAGAATGAAGCCGATGTAGACCGCCAGATATCCGACGATAGCGGTCAATCCCATGTTCTGCTCCCACACCTCGTCACGCGACAGGGAGCTTGAAACCGGCCAGGTGTGCGGTTCGACAGAATCCTGAATGGACGCGCACAATTCCGTGAACTGGCGCTCTGCATCTGGATTCTCATCCGCGAAATCAACGTCCAGAATAGACCGATACGGCATGAGCCCTTCCGGCAAGACCTCGTCCGGCACAATGAGCGCACCTGACTGCAAAGGAATGCTCGCCGTCTCGACGCACGCTTCCTGCACGTCGCCGATCACGTGCAGGGGCGCGCCCTCCACATTCAGCGTGACGTTCGCATCTGCCACATCGCGCAACCAGGCGATGGTAATGTCCGAATCAGACGCCAGCGCGCATTCGTCCGCTTCCAGCGAAAGCGGCTCGCGCCCTGCCAGCTCGAGCGCGGCGTTGTACTGCGAAAGCGAAACGTACAACAAAGGCGACGCTCCCCAGTCGGAGGAAAGCAGCCCCTCGGCGCGCGAGGCGAGCTTCTGGTCCGCGAGCGCATCGAGCGTTTCGTACGCAAGCGTCGTCGAACCCAGGTAGTCGACCTGCACCGTGCGCGCGACAGCATCGTCCCAGGAATCCTCTCCAAGCAGTGCGCCCGACTCCTTCAGCCCGCGCGCCATGTCAAAGTCGACCTCGCGCGCATAAGAACCATAGGTCGAATCGTAGAGCGTAATATCGTTGCCGCCCTCGTCCGTTCCGCCCGGATTGCCCCAGAACGTCGAAACGGTCGCGTCGTAGGATGTCGTCCGCTCGATGTTCTCCTGAAGCGTGTTGCAGATGCCAATGCCGCCGCAAACGCTCGTGAGCGCCAAAAACAACGTCATGCAGATGACCGCCATGGACAGGAAGGTCGAATTCACGCGGGCGTTCAGCTGCCGCAGCGTGAACATGGCAAGGCCGCGCAAGTACAGCGGGCGAAATGCCTGGACAGCCCGCAGCAAGAACCCGGACAGAGAGTAGAAGAACAGCAGCGTCCCCGCGCACACGAGGACGGTCGCCGCGTAGAATTCCGGGGAAAGCGACATCAGGCCGGTTTTCAGCAAGAGCCAGTATGAGACCGCGATGAGCGCGCACGCCACAACGAAAAGTGCGAACGACAGCGGAATGCTGCGAAGCCTCATCTCGTCATTCGCCTTCGAGGCCGCCAAAAGGTCGATAAGCCGCGCACGCATGACCACGCCCGAATTCGACACGATCGTGACGGCAAAGATGGCCAGAAAGCACGCAAGCGTTCCTACCAGGGCATCGCGAGAAAACACGAACGTGAATCCAGGCACGTCCGCCCCGAAAAACGATGCCGTCACCTGCATGAGGAGCTGCGAAAGCCCCAGGCCCAACAGGATGCCCACCGCAAGCGAGACCGCGCCTATCATGCCCGTCTCGAGCGCCACCAAGCGCGCTAACTGCCCGCGCTGCATGCCGAGCGTAAGGTAGATTGCAAACTCCTTTTTGCGACGGCGAATAAGGAAGCGGTCCGCGTAGACCACCAAAAATGCAAGGATAACGGCTACAAAGACCGATACCCCCGAAATCAGGATGCCCAAGATCTCCAAAAGCCCGCCGCTTTGCCCTTCGAGCGCTAAGACCGCTTTCTGGTCGGTAATGGAATTGAACGCATAGAACACGCTCACGCCGAACACGAGCGTGATGAAGTACAGGGCGAAATCACGTGCCGATTTGCGCACGTTTCCCCATGCGAGCTTACAGAACATCATCTTGATCGCCTCCCAGCTTCGTGGTAACGGACACGATGTCGGCAAAGAACGCCTTGCGGTCTTTGCTACCGCGCTCCAGATGGCCCCAGAAGCGGCCGTCCTTGATGAAGACCACGCGATTGGTGCAGCTTGCCGTAAAGCTGTCATGGGTGACCATGACGATGGTCGAACCACGCTGGTTGAGCAGCGAGAACGTCTCGAGCAACACCTTCGCGCTCTTGGAGTCCAGCGCGCCGGTAGGCTCGTCGGCCAAAACGAGCGTCGGGTTGCCCACCGTTGCGCGCGCCGCTGCCACGCGCTGTTTTTGCCCGCCGGACAGCTGGTGCGGGTATTTGTCCAGCACTTCGCTGATGCCCAGTATGCGCGCGAGCTCGCGCACGCGCATGTCGACCTCGCGCGCTGGCGTATGCTTGATCGTGAGCGCCAGCGCAATGTTCTCGTACGCCGTCAGCGTGTCGAGAAGGTTCGAATCCTGGAACACGAACCCCAGCTCATCACGGCGAAATTTCGCGACCTCGCGCCGCGAGAGTGCCTCGACGTTGCGTCCTCCGATGACGATCTGACCGCTCGTGGGAACATCGATGGTGCTGATGCAGTTGAGCAGCGTGGATTTGCCAGACCCCGAAGGGCCCATGATCGCCACGAACTCCCCCGCCCCCACGCGCATGCTCACGTTCTCGAGCGCGATAGTCTTCGCCGCATCACCGCGCTTGCCGCGCCCTCCGTAAACTTTCGTGACATTGCGCACATCGAGCGCGTCGCTGCTTGCCATGTTCGGCCTCCTTCCCTTGCTGCCATTCCGCACACCGCCAAGGTGTGGCGTCTTTGCACGGCGCTTGCCGTGTTCGATGCTGCTTCCACCATGGCGACAGTACTTTGAGGCAGCCTGGCGCGCTCCTTACGTTTGCCTGACTTTTCTACGCGGATACTTGATGGGTCTGTTCTCGGCTGCAAGAATGGGCTCATGGAAAGACATGACCGCATACACGAAAAATGCCTGCTCGTGGTAGACGACGCGCCTGAAATCCGCGCGCTTGTCCGCTCGGTCTTGGAGGATGCTGGCTACACGAATCTTGCGTTCGCCGCCGACCACGCCCAAGCCTTGGCGCAATTCCAGCAATTCCGTCCCGACTTTGCGCTTTTGGACGTCATGCTTCCAGACGGGGACGGATTTACGCTCGCGTGCGAAATGCGCGCGATGGACCCCGGCCTCCCCCTCATGTTCCTCACGGCAAAGGATCAGCCTGAAGACCGCCTTTCCGGGCTTACCTTGGGAGCGGACGACTATCTCGTAAAGCCGTTTTTGCCCCAGGAGCTCCTTCTGCGCATCGGCGCCATTCTCAGGCGATGCTATCCGGAGGACGCGGGCGGGAACGAGCTTTCGCTCGCCGCCTGCACGGTCGACCTCGATAATGCCGAAGTCATTCGTTCCGACGGTACGACCGCCCAGCTCACGGCTAAAGAGCACACGCTGCTTTCCACTCTCGCGCGCAATGCAGGACGCATCGTCACGATGGACGCCCTCTGCGAAGAGCTTTGGGGGCCTGCGTACTTCGGATGCGAAAATTCGCTCATGACGCATGTGCGCCGCCTGCGCGAAAAGATCGAAGCGAACCCCTCCAAGCCCGAAAGCCTGGTTACCGTTAAAGGGCTTGGCTACCGCCTCACCGTGAAGAAGCGCGCATGAAACGCACGGACATGCCCGTCAACCCTGTTCAAGCGCGCACCGACGCGCGCGAACGCAGGCGCCGGCGAAGGGGGCGCAGCGGGCTTGCGGGCTTTATAGGCAAATACTTCCTGCTGTTCAGCGCCCTTATGGTCGTCATGGTCGTCGTTGACTTCGTACTCTACGTCGCCATCTCTCTGTACGCCATGCAGGGAGGAGCAGACGACGTGACCGGCCCGACACAGCTTTCCACGCGCATTTGCTCTGCCTTGGAACCGCAAGAAGACGGCAGCTTCGACCTTGCGCCCGAAATGGAGCAGCGTCTTGACCGTGAAGGCGTCTGGGGATTTCTCATGGCCGCAGACGGCAGTGTCGTCTGGACGAGCAAAGGAACGCCCGCCGATGCCGTGCTGCCAGATTCAGCCCAGGACATCGCGCTCGTTGCACATTACGGCACGCTTGGATCGAACCCCGCCTTCGTCTACACCCCTGCAAACAACGACCTCATATCAAGCTCTGGTGCAGAGTCCCTTCCGAGCGACGACTCGCTCGTCGGGATTGAGAACGTCGGTACGGACACCTTGCTGGTGCTTGTCTATCCTCAAGGCAGCCGTGTAATTTTCCCCACCACCTCGTTCTCGAGCTCGTCCTTCGGCGCCATCGGCCTGTGCATCGCCGTCATCCTGCTCGTCGACCTTGCCATTCTTTTCATCGCCTACGTCGTGTCCCGCCGTTCTATCTTCCGCGGAATCCGCCCCGTCTCGGAAGGCATCGGAAAGCTTGCGCAAGGAGAACCGGTGCGCCTCGATGCGCATGGCGACCTGGCAGACATCGCCGACGATGTGAATGCTGCCTCCGATATCATCTGCGCAAAAGACGCTGCACGCGCCAACTGGATCAGCGGCGTCTCTCACGATATCCGCACGCCGCTTTCCATGGTCATGGGCTACGCCGACCGCATTGCCGAAAACCCTGCGGTTCCCGAGCGGTCACGGACCGAAGCATCCATCATTCGCGCCCAAAGCATGAAAATGCGCGATCTCGTAGAGGACCTCAACCTGGCGTCCAAGCTTGAATACGATCTGCAGCCGGTAGGCTCCGACCCTCTTTCCCCCGCCGCTTTGGTGCGCGCGACGGCAGCGGAATTCATGGATGCGACAGACCCTGCCCTTTACTCGCTGGACGTCGACGTCGACCCGCGCGCCCAACACGTCGTCTTCGAGGCAGACCGACGTCTGCTCGGCCGCGCAGTGCGCAATCTGCTACAGAACGCGGTCTCGCACAATCCTCAAGGCTGCAGCATCGTAGTTTCGCTTGGCATAGCAGACGCGTCCGGCATCGACTTCCCTGCATCGCCCCGTAACGCGTCCCAACCGAACTGCGCAGGGCGGAAAGCATGGCAGCATGGATGTTCGTCAGGATACGGTAGCGCCTCAACAGCATGGTATGTGCGCGTATCCGACGACGGCGTTGGCGTGGATGCCGCAGAACTCGTGGTACTTCAGAATGGACCCGCCAGCCTTGGCGATGCGGCACAGCAGCGCGGCGATGGCTTTGCGTCCCACGGGCTGGGACTCCTGCTTGTACGCGGGATCGCGCGCGTCCATGGCGGTACCGTACTGTTTGCAAGCGAAGGAAAAGGGCGTGGTTTTTCCGCCACGCTTGCATTCCCGCTCGATGCGACATCGCAACACCGCCCCTAAGCGCGGGCGAACGCCCCTTCGCCAACACTAAGGCAGCAGGTGCCTGGACAGCGTTTCGTCCTACCGACCGGTAAACAAGACGGCTTGGAGGCGACGGTGCTTTGCGCGCAATCCGCATGTCCCTTTTCAATCTTTCTCTGTCGCCGCCTTCACCGCGGCAAAGAGCGGTATATTGAATGGTTGCACTGTACCCGGCGAAAGACAACATCCTCATGACCCACGACTTTATCTCACTTGCCATCATCGCCCTCGTGGCAGCGCTGGCCCCCATCGTTGCAAACCTCATTCCGCGCAAGCCTGTGCCTGAAACGGTGCTCCTCCTGGTCGGAGGCGCCGTCCTGGGCCCGTCAATGGTCAACGTCATCTGGCTTGACGAAAGCGTCCAGCTGCTCTCCGAACTGGGATGCGCTATGCTCTTCCTGCTCGCAGGCTACGAAATCAACCCCAAGACCATCACGGGACGCGAAGGCAAGCGCGGGCTTGCCACCTGGGCAGTTACGCTTGGGCTTGCCTTTATTGCCGTGCACGCGTTCACCGGCGTCTCCGCGCGGGGCATGGACGGCCTCGCCGTCACCATTGCGCTCACCACCACTGCCATCGGCGCGCTTATGCCCATCCTGAAAGAACGCGGCCTGCTGGAAACGCGCATCGGAAGCTCCATTCTCTCCTACGGTACCTGGGGTGAGCTCGGGCCTGTGCTTGCCATGGCGCTTTTGCTCTCTACGCGCGCTGCATGGCAGACCGTCGCTATCCTCATCGGGTTCGTGGCCATTGCCGTTCTGGTCGCGCGTTTCGGCCACCAGACCACCCAGTCGGACGGCCGTGTCTACCGCATCCTCTTCGAAGGGCGCGAGACCACCTCGCAGACGTTCGTGCGCGTGACCATGCTGTTGCTCATCGTGCTCGTTGCGCTTTCTTCGCTTTTCAGCCTCGACATCGTGCTGGGCGCGTTCGCTGCAGGCTTCATTCTCCGCTACGTCATTCCGGAAGGAGACCATCGCCTGGAATCGAAGCTCGACGCCATCGGGTACGGGTTCCTGATTCCGCTGTTCTTCGTCATCTCCGGCGCGAAAATCGACCTGACCGCCGTTGCCTCGCAGCCGATGCTTTTGGTCGGGTTCATCCTCATGTTGCTGCTCATCCGCGCCGTACCGATCGTGGTGTCCATGATGCGCGACAAAGATCCTGAGGTCGTGGAGCTCGGACCGCGCAATCACCTGACGGTTGCCATCTATTGCACGACCGCTCTCCCGCTCATCGTCGCAGTGACCACCGTTGCGGTCAACGCAGGCGCTATGGAGGCTTCGACCGCTTCCGTCTTCGTCTCCGCCGGCGCACTGACCGTGCTCATCATGCCGCTGCTGGCTTCCATCACCTATCGCGTGGTAGAAGCCCATCCCATCGAGCGCATTCGCGGCCGCTGGAGCGGCTCGCTTTCTCCCGAAGACGACGAGAACGTCCCTCCGGAGCAGCGAGAGGACGACGGCAGGTAAACACCGGAACCCGTCCTCTCACGCTTCGACGGCCCAGACCAAGCAAGGCTCCGAATTGTTCGGAGCCTTGCTTTTTCCACCGTATGTTCAGCAATGCACGGGACTTTGGTGAAATCCCGTCATGTTCAACACAGGGGGGCGCTTCCACGGTCTCCCGAGAAAAGCGCTCTCCCACGTGCTTACAGCGCCGCTTCGCGAATGGTCTCCACGAGCTTTTCGACCGGCCAGGAGCCCAAATCGCCCTCGTGGCGGTCGCGGACGGACACCGTGCCGTTCTCGACCTCTTTGTCCCCCAGAACCACCATGTACGGAATCTTCTGGCTCTGCGCCTTTGCAATCTTCACGCGCATGGGCTCGTTCTGGTCGTAGACCTCGACACGGCCGCCTGCAGCTTTAAGCTGCTTCACCAAATCGGCCGCGGCGTCTGCATGGCGATCGGCGATAGGCAGAATGGCCACCTGCACCGGAGCCAACCACAGCGGCAGAGCACCGGCGTAGTGCTCGATCAGGATGCCGAGGAAACGCTCGATGGAGCCGAAGATAGCACGGTGCAGCATCCACGGACGCTCTTCGGTGTTGTCCTCCGTGCGGTACGTCAGGCCGAAACGTTCGGGCATGTTGAAGTCGACCTGAACCGTGGAGCACTGCCACGTACGGCCGATGGCGTCCTTCACCTTGATGTCGATCTTCGGGCCATAGAAAGCACCGTCGCCCTCGTTGATGTCGTAGGCAAGATTGTGGCGGGCGCACGCTTCCTTGAGCGCGTTCGTGGCATGATCCCACATGTCGTCCGTTCCGATAGACTTCTCCGGACGCGTGGAAATCTCCGCTGCGTACTCGAAGCCGAACGTGGTCATGATGTGGTCCACCAGATCAAGGATGGCAACGACCTCGTCCACAACCTGTTCGCGCGTGCAGAATACGTGTGCGTCGTCCTGCGTGAAGCCGCGAGCGCGCATGAGACCGTGCACAACACCGCTCATCTCGTGACGATAGACCGTGCCGAACTCGAAGTAGCGCAGCGGCAGGTCACGGTACGAATGAATATCGTTCTTGTACAACATCACATGACCCGGGCAGTTCATGGGCTTCACGCCGTACTCGGACAGGCGCGGATGCTCGTCGTCCCCTTCGTTGATGTTGAAGAAGTACATGTTCTCCTTGTAGAAGCCGTAGTGGCCCGAGGTCTTCCACACGTCAGCATTGTAGATATGCGGCGTGATGACCTCTTCGTACCCGCGCTCGTACAGGTCGCGACGCAGCCATTCCTGCATGATGCGGATAACGCGCGCACCCTTCGGCAGGTACATGGGCAGGCCTACGCCCGCCATGGGATCCATCATGAAGATGCCCAGTTCGCGGCCAAGCTTGCGATGGTCGCGCTTTTCGGCTTCCGCCAGGTTGTAGAGGTGCGTCTCCAGGTCCTTCTTCTTGAAGAACGCCGTGCCGTAGACGCGCTGCAGCATCTCTCGCTCGGCGTCGCCCTTCCAGTACGCGCCCGCAACCTTCATAAGCTTAAAGGCACCGATCTTGCCCGCAGAGCACACGTGCGGACCGGCGCAGAGGTCTACGAAGTCGCCGTGACGGTAGACGCTGATCTCCTCGTCCTCGGGAAGTTCGCGCACATGCTCCAGCTTGAAGCGCTGGTCGGCGAAGATCTCCTCCGCCTGCGCGCGGGTTACAACCTCGCGCACGAACGGCTCGTCGCGGTCGATAATCTTCTGCATCTGTGCCTCGATGGCCTCGAAGTCGTCCGTGGACAGGCTGCGGGACAGTTCGAAATCGTAGAAGAACCCGTCTTCCGTCTCCGGGCCGAAAGCAATCTGCGCACCTGGGAACAGGGTCTGCACCGCCTCCGCCATAACGTGCGCGCACGAATGGCGCATGACGCCCAAAGCTTCCGGGCTCTTCTCGGTGATGATCTCCACGGTGGCGCCGTCGTGCACCTCGGTGGTCAGGTCGGCGAACGCACCGTCGACCTTGCCGCAAAGAGCAGCCTTCGCCAGGCCCGCGCCGATGGAGGCGGCCACGTCACCAACCGTGGACCCAGCTTCCAGCTCGCGCTTCGAGCCGTCGGGGAGAATGATTTCCATGTTCGTTCCTTTCTTGCGCCGGGCGGATACAAACACGCCTGCGCGGTCGTCGCGCGAGGGCTTGCTCCTCGCGCACGGTCAAAATATGAAAAGGCCGCCGGGAAGTTCCTGGCGGCCTCATCAGCACCATTAGCGTGCGCCGTTGTCCTCCTGCGGACGCAGAGCACGTTGCTGTTGAGCGGGGGCCGCCTGACGCGGCGCGGTAGTGAGCCTTTGGTTGGCATTCGGTCGCGCGCCCTGCACGGCACGACGGCGCTGCCCGTTGACGGGCGTTGCGCAGTACGGACAGACCGTCCACGAAGGATCGAGCGCATGACCGCAGGTAGAGCACAGGTTCTTCAGGCGCTGGTGGCAGTTCGGGCAAATCACGTAGTCCGATTCGACCGGATAGCCGCACGTGGCGCATTCGCCATACTTCATCAGCTGGCGCTGCTTGAGGGCTACCTCCAACTCCTGCTCGTCTTTGTCGATCTGCAGCAGCGGCGGACGCATCAGCAGATAGGCGATCACGCCCACCAGAGGGATAAGGGCAACGATAGCCCAAATGAACCAGACCGTGCCGCGGCGGTACGCATCGCGCACGACCCAGACGATGGACAGCACGTACAAGATGACAAGAAGCGCGATGATGACCACCGATGCTGCTTGCATCTGAGGCGTCCACAGCTGGGACAGCAATTCACTCATGTCGATTCCTTACGTCGTGTCGATTGGGGTCTTCGGCCGCCTTTCGGGTAACAGTCCGCCGTGAACGGACTGTGCACGATTGTAGCAAAGATGCGTTCTTCGGCAAAACGCGACGCGTCTACCTGGTTGAAGCGGCCGTTGGCACAACCGCAAACCGCTACAAGCGCATACCGTGCAGGCAGCGAAGCGGCCGCCCGGACCCGTCCGGACGGCCGCACCATCCCCTGCGCTAGCCCAAGTCTGCCAGCTGTGCTTCCACCAGCGCAAGCTTTTCTGCAAGCTCGTCGCGCTTCGCCGTGTCCTTCTCCACGATCTCCGGCTTCGCCTTCGCCAGGAAGCCCGGATTCGAAAGCTTCTTCTCGAGCTTTGCCACGTCGGCAGCGAGCGTTTTCTGCTCTTTCTGAAGGCGAGCACGCTCTGCGTCGAAGTCCACTAGGCCGGAAAGGCGCACGTACGCCTCCACGCCAGCGCCCAGCACCGCAACGGACTCCGTCGGCTTCTCGGCGTTTTCGCCCATAGCCAAATCGTCCAGGTTGGCCATGCCCTGCAACAGCGTGCGCTGTTCCTCGAGCAGCGCCGCATCGGCACCGGACGCTTTCACGACGGCAGAGAGCGCCTGCTTCGGCGAAATGCCGTAACGCGCGCGAATCGAGCGGATGCCCGAAACGAGCTCGGTCACCAGCTGGATAGCGCGCTCAGCGTCCACGTCCGCGTAACGGGCAAGCCGAGCGGCATCAGGCCACGCGGCAACGATCAGATGCTTCGCATCCTTTTCGCCCGGCAGCTCCTGGTAGATCTCCTCGGTGACGAACGGCATGATGGGGTGCAGCAGGCGCAGCGCCTGGTCAAGCACGAACACCAGGTTGCGCTGGCACGCAAGGCGATCGGCCGCATCCTCGGAAGACAGGCGGCTCTTCGAGAACTCGATATACCAGTCGCAGAACTCATTCCAGAAGAAGCCGTACAGCTCGCGCGTGATCTCGCCGAACTCATAGCGCGTAAAGCAGTCGTCAACACGGGCAACGAGCCCTGCCAGACGGGAGAAAATCCACTTGTCGGCAGGCGTCGTGGGCTCGGGGTCCCCCGGCTCGAAACCGTCGAGGTGCATCATGACAAAGCGGGCGGCGTTGCGGATCTTGTTCGCGAAGTTACGGCTGCTCTCCAGCTTCGCTTCGTTGAACCTCAGGTCCTGAGCGCCCGTCACCTGCATGAGCAGGCCGAAGCGCATGCCGTCAGCGCCATAGTCTTTCATGAGACGCAGCGGATCGACGCCGTTGCCGCGGCTTTTGCTCATAGGCTTGCCGTCTGCGGCCATGACCGTCGGATGGATGATCACGTCGTGGAACGGAATCTCCTTGCAGCAGTACATGGACGCCATGACCATGCGCGCCACCCAAAGTCCCATGATGTCGCGTGCCGTGGCAAGGACGTTCGTGGGATATGCCGCCTTGATCTCAGGCGCTTCCATCCCCTCTTCGGTCCAGCCCATCGTGGCGAACGGCCATAGCTGGCTAGAGAACCACGTATCGAGCACGTCTTCGTCCTGACGGACCTTCGCACCGCACTTCGGGCAGACATCGACGTCCTCGACGGACGCGTCTTCCCAGCCGCATTCGTCGCAATAGAACATCGGGATGCGGTGGCCCCACCACAGCTGGCGGGAAATGCACCAGTCCTTGAGGTTTTCAAGCCAATCCAGGTAGACCTGCTTCCAGCGCTCCGGATAGAACTTGATCTGGCCGTCCCGCACCACGCGAGCTGCGTCTTCCTTCAGGCCGTCAACGGCAACGAACCACTGCTCGGACAACCACGGCTCGAGCTTGGTGTGGCAACGGTAGCAAGTCATGACAGAATGGTCGTGGTCTTCCACATGGTCCAGCAGGCCCAAGCGCTCGAACTCGTCCAGCACGGCCTGGCGCGCTTCGTCGCGGTCCATGCCGGTGAACTTCCCGTATCCCTCGACCACATGCGCCGTCTCGTCGAAGATGTTGATCTTCGGCAGGCCGTGCGCTTCGCCCATCGCCCAGTCGTTCGGATCGTGGGCGGGCGTGACCTTCACGAAGCCCGTTCCGAACTCGGGATCGACATGGTAGTCCTCGAAGATGGGAATTTCCCTGTCGACAAGGGGCAGTTTCACGGTCTTGCCCACGAGCGCCTTTTTGTCCTCGTCTTTCGGGCTCACCGCAACGCCCGTATCGCCCAGCATGGTCTCCGGGCGCGTGGTCGCCACCACGATATACTCGCGGCCGTCGACCGGCTCGGTCAGCGGATAGCGCAGGTACCACAGGTGTCCCGCCTCGTCCACGTACTCCGCCTCGTCGTCGGAAATGGAAGTCGTGCAATGCGGGCACCAGTTGACGATGCGCTTTCCTTTGTAGATGAGGTCGTCGTGATACCAGTCCACGAACAGCTTGCGAACCGCCGTCACGTAATCAGAATCGAGCGTGAAATGCTCGTCGTCGTAGTCGCACGAGCAGCCCATGCCGCGAATCTGGCTCACGATGGTCGTACCGTAGTCACGACGCCAGTCGTAGCACGCCTCAATAAACTTCTCGCGCCCAATCTCCAGGCGAGAGATGCCTTCCTCGGCAAGCTTTTTGTCCACCTTCGTCTGGGTCGAGATGCCCGCATGGTCCGTGCCGAGAATCCAGCGCGTGCGATAGCCCTGCATGCGCGCACGGCGAATGCACGTATCCTGAATCGTGTCGTCCAGAGCATGCCCCATGTGCAGAACGCCCGTGATGTTTGGCGGCGGAATGGTGATGGTGTAGCAATCGTTCGCATGCTTTCCAAAGCCCGCACCGCGATGGAAGTACCCGTTTTCATACCAAGCGTCCATCAGCGGCTTCTCATGGGCTGCGAAGTCGTAGTCGACCTTCTTCTTCTGTTCGCTCACAGTCGTCTCCTCAGCCTGCGGCGCACCGCCGCCCTGCGTTCCAAGGCCGCACGGCGCAAAGCACCGTGCGGCCGTCTTGCCTACTAGTGCGCAGACCACTTCCGGTCCGCGCTATGCCACCTCAGTGCCCTCAGGCAACGCGGCGGCTTCATCGTCCGGGACGATCTCCGGAACGGTCTCGCCCGTTATGTCGGTCGGACGGACGGTAACGCGCGTCGGGCCGTCCGTCTCCGGAAGCTCGTACATCACGTCCATGAGCACCCGCTCGCAGATAGAGCGCAGACCGCGCGCGCCGGTTCCGTGATCGACCGCCTCGCGTGCGATTTCGCGCAATGCTTCCTCTTCGAACGAAAGCGTGCACTCTTCGAACTCGAACATGCGCGTGTACTGCTTCACGAGCGCGTTCTTCGGTTCCGTGAGAATACGGACCAAGTCCTCAAGCGACAGCTCGTTGAGCGAGGTGACCACGGGGATGCGTCCGACGAACTCCGGAATCATGCCGAACTTGTTCAGGTCCTCCGGCAGCACCTTCGCCAACAGCTCGGCCTCCGCCGCCTTGCGGTTCTCGGGAAGCTCGACGGTAAATCCCATGCCGCTGCTTCCTACGCGCTGGGCGATGATGTCTGCCAGGCCGACGAACGCACCGCCAAGGATGAACAGGATGTTCGTGGTGTCGATGTGGATAAGCTCCTGCTGGGGATGCTTGCGCCCACCCTGCGGAGGCACGGACGCCTCGCAGCCTTCGACGATCTTCAGCAAAGCCTGCTGAACGCCCTCGCCGGACACATCGCGCGTGATGGACAGGTTCTCCGCTTTGCGCGCGATCTTGTCGATCTCGTCGATGTAGATAATGCCTATCTCTGCGCGGCCAATGTCGAAGTCCGCTGCCGTGATGAGCTTGAGCAGGATGTTCTCGACGTCTTCGCCTACATAGCCCGCTTCGGTCAGCGTCGTCGCATCGGCAATAGCGAACGGCACGCGCAGCGTGCGCGCAAGCGTCTGCGCGAGAAGCGTCTTGCCGGAGCCGGTAGGCCCGAGCAGCATGATGTTGCTCTTCGCAAGCTCCACGTCGCCTTCTTCGGCCTCTGCGCCCATCTGAATGCGCTTGTAGTGGTTGTACACGGCAACGGAAAGCGCCTTCTTCGCCGGCTCCTGCCCCACCACGTACTCGGAAAGCTGCTGGTACAGCTCGTGAGGAGTCGGGAGGTTCTCAAGGATTTCCTCAGGATTCGGCACCGCATCAACCGGCTCGACCTGCGCGTCCACGGCATCGTAGACGCCATGCGAACGCTGGTCCTGCGCAGCCTGCATCCCCAGATCGCGCATCATGGCATCTGCGCACAACGATATGCATTCGTCGCAGATGTAGATGCCGTTCGGTCCCGAGATCATGGCCGCGACGTCCTCCGGCCGCTTTCCGCAGAATGCGCACACGATGTCGGAGCGCTTTCCGAAGCGCCCGTCATTGCGGTCTGCCATTTACGCGTCCTTCTTTTCTTCGCCGCCCGCAAAACGAGAAGTGGTGATCTTGTCGATCAGGCCGTAAGCAAGCGCGTCCTCAGCGGTCATGAAATTGTCGCGCTCGGTGTCGCGCTGGATGGTGTCGAGGTCCTGCCCCGTGTTCGCCGCCAGAATCTCGTTCAGGCGCTGGCGCGTCTTCAGCATGAACTCGGCCATGATGGCAATCTCCGTCTGCTGGCCCTGCGCACCGCCGGACGGCTGGTGAATCATCACCATGGAGTTCGGCAGCGCGAAACGCTTGCCCTTCGCGCCAGCGGACAGCAGGACGGCGCCCATGGACGCGCACTCGCCGATGCAGATGGTCGAAACGTCGGGCTTGATGAAGTTCATCGTGTCCAGGATGGCAAGACCGGCCGTTACCGAACCGCCCGGCGAATTGATGTAAAGCGAGATGTCTTTCTCGTTGTCAACGGACTCCAAGTGCAGAAGCTGCGCGACGACCGAATTCGCGACCGCGTCGTCGATGGCTTCCCCCAGGAAAATGATGCGCTCGTTGAGCAGACGAGAATAGATGTCAAAGCTGCGCTCGCCGCGCGGCGACTGCTCAATGACGTAAGGGATGAGCGCAGATTTCGTGCGATTTTCGTACATTGTCTCCCTCGATTCTCAAGCGGGCCCATAGAGGGCCCGCCTGCGTTGCTTCATTTCAGTTCTCGTGCGCGAGAGCGCGGCGTTCGCGCGCTGAGGCTATTCGGCCTTTTCCTCCGTGGAAGCAGCCTCGGCCTTCTTCGAAGACTTCTTCGCAGGCTTCGCCTCTTCTTCCTCGCGCTCGGTCACGACGGCGGTGTCCATGATCTCCATGACTGCGCGCGTACGCTTGATGGAGCGGCGCAGCGTGTGCATCTGGCCGTTCTCACGCCACTCCGCCTCCATGGCGGCCGGGTCCTTCGCACCGGATTTCACGAACTCCTCCGTGATCTCCTCTTCGGTGATCGTGTAGTCGGCGTGACGCGCCCATGCGTCAAGCGCGGCATCCTGCGTAGCGACGTCGCGAGCCTGCTTCTTGATGTCCTCCTTGAACTGCTCGGAGGTCAGGCCCTGGCTCTGCAGGTAGAAGTCAAAGGTCAGGCCCTGCTGCTGCAGCTGCTGGAAGAAGCTCTGGAGCAGCATGCGCTCTTCCTGCTCGCACATCTCGTCCGGAACCTCGCCGACCAGGCGCTCCTGCAGCGCGTAGAGGCACTCGGTCTCCTTCAGGCGCGGCAGCATGTCCTTCTTCTGGTTGGTGATGGAGTTCTTCACGTTCTCCATCAGGTCGTCCAGGCTCTTGAAGCCGAGGGTCTCCGTGGCGAATGCCTCGTCAACCTCCGGAAGGACCTTTTTCTTCAGGACGTTCACGGTCACATGGAACGTGACTTCGCCCGCCTTGTCGCCCAGGCCCTGGCCCATCATGGACGGCTCCGCGGCCATGTCGATGGTGAACTCCTTGTCCTGGCCCTTCTTCAAGCCCATGAGCTCTGCGTCGAAGGATGCCGGGAAGATGCCCGCGCCGATCTCATAGACACGGTTCTCGGCGCACAGCGCTTCGACCACTTCGCCGTCGGCGTTCTTAGCCTCGACGTTCATCTCCAGGAAGCTGCCGTCCTTGACCTTCGTGTTGGCGGCGGCATCCTTGAAATCGTAGTAGTACTCACGCAGCTGCTCGAGCTGGTCGTTAATTTCCTTCTCGGTCGCCTCTTCGGCAGGAAGCTTGATCTCGACCGGTTCGTAGCTGGACAGCTCGAAGGACGGGGAGACCGACACCACGACATCGTAGGTCAGGTCCTTGCCCTCTTCAGCCAGCAGCTCCTCGTCGGTGAACTCGGGACGGCCGACAACGTAGAGGTCCTCGGCGTCGACGGCGAGCGGGTAGGTCTCGTTCACGAGGTCTTCGGTCACCTTAGCGACGACGGCCTGAGAGCCCAGCGCGTTGTCGATGATCGGGCGCGGGGCCTTGCCCGGACGGAATCCGGGGAAACGATACTTCTTGGCGAAGTCCTTGTAGGTCTTGTTGATGCGCGCGTCAACATCGGCAGCTTCGACGGTGACCGTCAGCTTTACCTGGTTGTCCTGCAAGGCTTCAATTTGGGTTTTCACGTATGTCCTCCATCTAACGTTCTCGCTGCGCACGCTAGCGCGCTGGTGCGGGTGAAAGGACTTGAACCTTCACGGGTTTCCCCACCAGAACCTAAATCTGGCGCGTCTGCCAATTCCGCCACACCCGCAGAGCATGCAGCATGCCCTCTCGGGCACTAACTTGCCTATCATAGCAAAAGTGCCTGCAGATGTGCAGTTGTGAAGATGCGACACAAAACTGCCTGAATTGCGATGCGCTCGCCGAAACGCACGCGAAAACGGCGCACGCCAGTTGACGGAAACCCACCTCATCGGTTCGAGCCCCCGACGGCTGGGCTGCGCGCCTTCCGAAAAAGGAAAAGCCCCTTTGCAGGGGCCTTGGATTCGAATGGTGGACCGTCGGGGACTCCCGCGCCCCGCCTTGCGGGACGCTCGACCCCTCCCTCGCAGGCTCGGTCGGGCGGTTTCCTAAAAACTGCCCGCTGGGCAGTTTTCTTGACGGAAACCCACCTCATCGGTTCGAGCCCCCGACGGCTGGGCTGCGCCCCTTCCGAAAAAGGAAAAGCCCCTTTGCAGGGGCCTTGGATTCGAATGGTGGACCGTCGGGGACTCGAACCCCGGACCTTGGGATTAAGAGTCCCCTGCTCTACCAACTAAGCTAACGGTCCATGCGTTCATCCTGCACCCTTGTGCGATGCAGGCACTTCTTTTTTCAAAGTGCGCTGGGGTGGGTAATCGGACTCGAACCGACGACCTCCAGAGCCACAATCTGGCGTTCTAGCCAACTGAACTATACCCACCAAGGCACGAACGAGAATTATAGAGAGGTGCTTCAAAGATTGCAAGGCCTTTATCGGCACATTTTTTATTCCTTTCGCGCAAACCTCCGCTTCGCGTCCGCGCATGCGTTCGGAACGACTAGAATTGTCTAAGACAATGCACAGTAAACGGCGGGGGCCCTTCCTGCCGTTTTTCATGCCCGTCGCGAACGGACGAAGGACTAGGCTTGGAAGTTTTTACCCTTATATTGCTCTTGATGGCGGCCGTGCTCATATCCTCGGTGCTCGACCAGCTTGTGCCGCGCATTTCGGCTCCGCTCATCCAGATTGCACTCGGCTTCCTGATTGCCATGCTTTCCGCAAACCCTCTCGTCTTCACCGTCGACCCCGACCTATTCCTGGTACTGTTCATCGCTCCCCTGTTGTTCGACGAAGCACGCCGTGCCGATAAAGGAACCCTCTGGCGCAACAAACGCTCTATCGCCTCGCTCGCTATCGGCCTCGTCCTGGCTATCGTGCTCGTTATCGGCTTCACGGCAAACTGGCTCATTCCCTCCATTCCGCTTGCGGCGGCATTCGCCCTTGGAGCCGCGCTCGGACCGACCGACGCAGTCGCCGTCTCCGCCATGAAGAAAGAGATTAAACTCTCCGAACGCCAGGAGGCGCTTCTGGACGGAGAGGCCCTTATCAACGATGCTTCGGGCATCGTCTCGTTCCAGTATGCCGTTGCCGCCGTGACCACTGGCGCGTTCTCCCTTTTGAACGCGAGCGTCACGTTCGTCGAAGAGTTCATCGGCGGCATCCTCCTCGGTCTTGTGCTCGGCTCGCTCCTCAGCTGGCTGACAAAGAAAGTCCGCAACCTTGGGCTGGACAACAACACGTTCCACGTGCTCTTCGAGGTCTTCACCCCGTTTATCGTCTTCCTCCTGGCAGACACGCTGCACACAAGCGGCATCCTTGCCGTCGTCGCCGCCGGCGTCATCATGACGTTCACGCCCCGTCGCATCGGTCCGTCGCAATCCCATTACAACGTCGTATCCTCGAGCGTCTGGCGTGTTCTGGCGTTCACGCTCAACGGAATCGTATTCGTGCTGTTGGGCATGGAACTGCCCCTTGCCCTCACTTCAAGCTGGATGGACCAGAGCATTGAGAACGGCACTCTCATCGCCTGCGTGCTCGTGCTGACCGCAGTCCTCGTCCTCGTGCGCTTTGCGTGGGTGTTCTGCATGGAACTTCTGCACCGCGACCGAGCGACCGGCATGCGGCCGCATCTCACTGCTTCGTTCGTCCGCGATGCCGCGGTCACGACGCTGGCAGGACCAAAAGGCGCCATTACACTTTCCATCGCCTTTACGATTCCGGTATTCCTCTCCTCCAGCGGGGACTACTTCCCACAACGTGACATCATCATCTTCCTTGCCTGCGGCGTCATTCTGTGCACGCTGTTGCTTGCGAACTTCGTCGTCCCGCTCATCGCCCCGAAATGCGAGGAAGATACCGCGTCTGCCGAGCGCCTTGCGAAAGTCGACGTCGAAATACTCCGCACGGTCATCGAAGAGCTTACGCGCCGCCAGAAGCCCGAAACCAAAGCGGCAACGCGAACCGTCATCCGCTCTTACAACGCCCGTATCGCCCGCCTACAGCAGTCGAACGACCTCGACACCGAACCGCGCGACGCGCTGCGCATTAAGATTATCCGGGCACAGCAAAACCACGCCCTGCACCGAATCGAGAGCAACGACCTTGATCCGGTTATCGGATACCACTATATCCAGCGCCTTGTTCGCATGCAGAACTTCATCAAGCACCGCACCGACAACAGCTGGCTGGTACGCAACGCGCTTCGTCACTTGCGCATCACCGTGCACGTGCTGTGGCGCAGCCTTGTCGACAAGATTCCGGGCGCTTCGACCACTGAGCGGTCGGACATTCTTCACGAGCTTAACGTGGAAGGCGAGCAGATTGCGGTCGATCTGCTTCGCGGCGAAATGGAACTGCCCAACTTCAAAGCAGAGACCATCGGCACCCTTTTGGTGGAGCATGAGAATATCCTGCGCACCCTCAAGACGGCGAAAGCAAGCCCGAGCATTACCACCATCGCCCGCACCGTCGACAAGGCCATCGACATCGAGCGAGAGGCGCTGCAGATGGAGCTTGAGCTCGTTAACGATGCATACGAGGACGAACGGCTCACGCGCGCCGAAGCAAAGAAATTGCGCGAGTCCGTCCATCTCATGCAGCTCGATCTGGAAGATCGCGTATAACGCATCTTATGAAACGCACGAAAGGCCCTGAAGACCTTGCCCCCTGCCAGGGTGCATCGTCTCCAGGGCCTCGTACGAACGCGCTCTTATTGTCGGGCCGGTTCTCTTCCGAACACCCCGTTACATCTGGACAGGCGAAGACACGCCCAAAAGCCCCAACGTCTGGGAAAGGTTGATGCGCGCAGCGTCCGCTAAGTACAGGCGAGCCGTCTGCAGCCTCTCGTCCTCTACCAGCACATGGCAGTTGGTATAGAACTGGTGGAAAAGCGAAGCCAAGTCCTGTGCGTAATGCGTCATGCGGAACGGCGCGCGGTCGCGAGCCGCCTGGGCAACGAGGTCGCCGAAATCGCTCATCTTGCGCAAAAGCGCAATCTCGGACGGGTCGGTAAGAACGGACAGGTCGGCGTCCACCGGGATGATCTTTTCGACAAGTTCGTCCATCGACATCTTCCCCGCCATAACAGCGGCAGCGTCCTCTTCGCTTGCCGCCTTGCGCAGGATGGAGCAGATGCGCGCATGAGCGTACTGTACATAGTAGACCGGGTTCGAAGCGTCTTTTTTCTTTGCCGCCTCGATGTCGAAGTCAATCGGCTGATCGCTCGAACGAGACAGCATGAGAAAACGCGTTGCGTCAACGCCCACTTCGTCCATAAGCTCCTTGAACGTGACCATTTCGCCCGTACGCTTGCTCATGCGCACGGCCTCGCCGTCGCGGAACAAGTTCACCAGCTGGCCAAGGACGACCTCGAGCGCGCCGGGACGACCCCACGCGGCGAGCATGGCTTCGCAGCGCTTCACGTATCCATGGTGGTCAGCGCCCCAGATGTCGATCAGGTGGTCGGCACCGCGCTGCAGCTTGTCGTAATGGTAGGCAACGTCGCTCATGAAGTAGGTCATCTCGCCGTTTGCCTTGATGAGCACGCGGTCTTTCTCATCTTCGAAAGCGGTGGAACGGAACCAGATAGCGCCGTCCTTTTCAAAGACGTATCCCTTATCGCGCATGGCGCGCATGGCGCGGTCGACCGCCGTCTCCCCGCTCTCGTCAGGAACGTAGAGGCTGCGCTCGGAGAACCAAGTGTCGAAGCGCGTCCCGAAGTCGGACAGCGTCTGCTTCATGTTATCGAGCATTTGCTGGTAACCGATTTCGCGGAATGCGACGATACGGTCTTCGTCCGCGACGTCGACCCATTTGTCCCCGTCAGCGTCGATGATGGTCTGTGCGATATCCTTCACATAGCCGCCGCCATAGCAGTTTTCGGGCATTTCGACATCATGGCCAAGCGCCTGCAGATAGCGGACCGAAATGGACATGCCGAAAATGTCCATCTGCGTGCCGTGGTCGTTGATATAGAACTCCTCGGACACCTCATAGCCCGCATGGCGCATGACGCGCGCCATGGCGTCGCCAAGCGCAGCCCAGCGCCCATGTCCAACGTGCATCGGGCCCGTGGGGTTTGCCGACACGTACTCGAGGTTGACCTTGCGTTGTGCCGCAGGCGCTTCGCTTTTGCCGTAGTCGGCCTTTTCCGTGCGGATGGCGTGCGCAACAGCCTGGAACGTTGCAGGAGAAAGAACCAGGTTGATGAAGCCCGGGCCGGCAATGCTCACCGAGGACAGCATGTCGGTTTGCGGCAGATGGTCCACAATAATCTGCGCAATCTCGCGCGGATTTCGCTTCGCCTGCTTCGCGCATCGCATGGCCACCGTCGATGCCCAGTCCCCATTGGACTCGTCTCGCGGGCGCTCCAGAGCGGCAGGAGGCACCGTCTCAAGCGAGAGCGTCCCGTCTTCGATAGCGCTTTGCAGCGCCTCGTTGACTACCTGTTCGAGTTGTTCGCGAATCTGCATGGTTCCTATCTTTCGTCTCGACGGTTGGTGCATGTCGTTTGATTCTACCATCATTGCCGGACAACGCGCCCTGAACGGCCTCTTTTGTGCACGTGTCCAATTCTGAAGCCCTCCGTTTGCAGAAACGACTGGACACTGCCGAGCAACCAAACTCCCTGTTTCTATTCATACAAAAGAAAGGCCGACCACAGGGGTCGGCCTTTCCGGTGTGCAGTCTCGCCACGAGGGCGAATTGCGAATGTGCGTACTGATTACGCGGTGATGACGGTGCCCGTCTTGCCGTCCAGAGCGTCCTTGGCGCGCTCGAGGGAGGTGATGAGAGCCTTGCCCTCCGGGTTCGCCTTAACGTAGTTCAGGCAAGCCTCGACCTTCGGGAGCATGGAGCCCTTGGCGAACTGGCCCTCGGCCATGTACTGCTCGGCCTCGGCGATCGTCATGGAAGCGAGCTCCTGCTGATCCGGCTTGTTGAAGTTGATGCAGACGCGATCAACAGCGGTCAGGATAACGAGCATGTCGGCCTTAGCCTCGCCAGCGAGCAGAGCGGCGGAGCGGTCCTTGTCGATAACGGCCGGAACGCCCTTGTAGCCATTGCCCTCCTCGATGACCGGGATGCCGCCGCCACCGGTGGAGATGACGGTCATGCCCTGCTCAACGAGAGCGTTGATGACGTCGAGCTCAGCGATGCGGATCGGCTGCGGGGAAGCAACGACCCAACGCCAGCCGCGGCCAGCGTCCTCGACGTACTTGTTGCCCGTCTCCTCCATGAGCTTCTTGGCCTCTTCTTCGGTGAAGAAGGCGCCAACCGGCTTGGTCGGATCCTGGAAGGCCGGGTCGTCAGCGGAAACGACAGTCTGGGTGATGACGCTTGCGCAAGGCTTGTTGATACCGCGCTTAGCCAGCTCACGCTGGATAGCCTGCTGCAGGTGGTAGCCAATGTAGCCCTGGCTCATGGCGCCGCACTCCGGGAACGGGATGGAGGGGGTGCCGCCCACCTTGGTGGCGGAGTTGTCGGTAGCGACCTTGATCATGCCGACCTGGGGGCCGTTGCCATGGGTAACGATAACGTCGTAGCCCTCTTCGATGAGGTCGACGATCGGGGCAGCGGTGTTGTGGACGAGCTCCAGCTGCTCCTCGGCAGTGTTGCCGAGGGCGTTGCCGCCCAGGGCGATAACAAGACGCTTGTTTGCCATTAGTTCTCCTTCATAAACAGCGAACGAACGTTGCGGTCACAAATGAAATAAGGGAGGATGCGCGCGTTCGGCGCGCATCCTCCGGAAGAGCTAAAAGATTTAGCTCAGGGTCGCGTACATCACGGCCTTGATGGTGTGCATGCGGTTCTCGGCCTCGTCGAAGACCTTGGACTGCTTGGACTCGAACACCGTGTCCTCGACTTCCATCTCGGTGACGCCGAAGCGCTGAGCGATGTCGGCACCGATGGTGGTGTTGGTGTCGTGGAAGGACGGCAGGCAGTGCAGGAAGATGGCGGACGGGTCAGCCTTGGCCATGACAGCCTCGGTGACACGGTACGGCTCGAGCAGGCGGATGCGCTCAGCCCAAACCTCGTCCGGCTCGCCCATGGACACCCAAACGTCAGCGTAGATGACGTGAGCGCCGGTCACAGCCTCGTCGATGTCCTCGGTGGTCTTGACCGTGGAGCCGTTCTCAGCAGCGATAGCCTTGCAGGTCTCGATGAGCTCGGCGTCGGGCATGTTCTCCTTCGGGCCGCAGGCGACGAAGTTGACACCCAGCTTGGAGCAGACAACCATCAGGGAGCGAGCAACGTTGTTGGCAGCGTCGCCCATGAAGACGAAGGTCTTGCCCTTGATGTCGTAGTTGAAGTTCTCCTGCATGGTCAGGATGTCGGCCAGCATCTGGGTCGGATGCCACTCGGTGGTCAGGCCGTTCCACACCGGAACGCCAGCGTTGTTAGCGAGCTCTTCGACGTCGGTCTGAGCGAAGCCGCGGAACTCGATGCCGTCGTAGAAGCGGCCGAGAACGCGAGCGGTGTCCTCGATGGACTCCTTCTTGCCCATCTGGGACGAACCCGGATCCAGGTAGGTGACGCCCATGCCGAGGTCCATAGCGCCAACTTCGAAGGCGCAACGGGTACGCGTGGAGGTCTTCTGGAACAGGAGGACGATGTTCTTGCCCTCGAGGTAACGATGCGGGACGCCAGCGCGCTTCATGTCCTTGAAGTTCTTAGCGAGCTTCAGGAGGTACTCGATCTCCTCGGTGGAGAAGTCCAGAAGACGCAGGAAGTGGCGTCCGGAAAGAGAAGTGGGCATATGTGGTTCCTTTCTCACGAAAGCGGTCTATGCGGAAACTGTCGTCTCCAATTCAAGCTCTCGGCCTGCACCCACCGAGAGCCTGAAAAGCGAGATATAGAGCGAGAGACGGGGCTTAGATGTCTTCGCGCTCGAACGGCATGCTCATGCAGCGTGGGCCGCCACGGCCGCGGGAAAGCTCGGCGGAGGGAACGACCAGCAGGCGCAGGCCTTCCTTCTCCAGCAGCTCGTTGGTGACGTTGTTGCGCTGGTACACGCAAATGACGCCCGGAGCAACGGCCAGCGTGTTGGAGCCGTCGTTCCACTGCTCGCGAGCAGCTGCGATCGGGTCGCCGCCACCGCAGGGGATGAGGCGGACGCCGTCAACGCCGGTAGCGTACTCAAGGATGCGCTCGAGAGAGTCGGTGTGCTCCTTGATGGCGATTTCGCCTTCCTTCGCGCCACGGGTGATCTCCCAAACGCGGAGGGTGCCCATGATGGCGGGATGGATGGTGAACTTGTCGATGTCAATCTGCGTGAACACCGTGTCAAGATGCATCATGGCACGGTTGTTCGGGATGTCGAAGGCGAAGATCTTCTCGATCTCGCAGCCCTCGGTCTTCCAGAAGATGTTCTGGGCGATCTGATCGATGGCCGCCGCCTGCGTGCGCTGGGACACGCCGATGGCAAGCGCCGTGCGGGAGAGGTTCAGGATGTCGCCACCCTCGATATGGAAGGTCGCGTCGCGGTCATACCACAGCGGAGTGCCTGCGTAGTCCTTGTGGTACTCGAACAGGTACTTGCCGTAGAGGGTCTCGCGGTTACGCGTGACGGAGTACATACGGTTCAAGCTCACACCGTTGCCGATGCACGCGAACGGGTCGCGCTGGAAATAGAGGTTCGGCATCGGGTCGATGACGAGGTCGCTGTCGTCATCGCCAGCAGCAAGTGCTGCGAGCGTGGAGCCCTTCGGGAGGTCGACCTCGGACTTCGCGAGACCGGCGATGGTCTTGTTCACGAACTCCAGGTTGTCCTCGATGGACTCAAGCTTCTCGCGGGCTGCCTGGACGAACGCCGGGTTAGCGATGCCGGCCTCGCGCAGGTACTCGTCGAGGAACTGGGCGCGGAGCTCAGGCTTCTCGTCGAAGATCTCCGCAACCATCTTCTCGAGGTAGACGACTTCGACGCCTTCGCCGCGCATGAGCTCAGCGAACTTGTCGTGCTCCTGCTGAGCCACCTCCAGGAACGGAACGTCATCGAAGAGCAGACGCTCCAGCTCGAACGGCGGAAGGTTCAGCAGCTCGTCACCGGGACGATGAAGGCAGACCTTCTTCAGCTTCCCGATTTCGCTGGTTACATGGATACCACTCAATGTAACCCTCCTTTTTCAATATGCATTTTCTCCTTTTGCATTCTGAGCGCCCTCTCCACTTGGCGAAGTCAGAACGTACCCACACCATTGCACGCCGGGGGGTCAAAATCAACTGTCAAAAAAATCCGAATGATAAAATCCGGCAAATACACGCAACTTTTCGGCGGGTGGGAGTTGACTTTTGAAAAAATGCACGCGATAGGACCGCTTGTAAGCGTTGTGCAGACGTGTACTTTTCGCAGATGAGACATGTTTTTTACACAGCCTGCTCCCCTTCTTGCAGACCATTTGACGGCCATTCTGCATAAAGGTACGCAAACATGCAAAAACGACTTTTTACATGCTTTCGCTTCCTTGTTGGTTATCAGGAGGGGAGCCATCTTTTCTTTTTTCACCATTCTGAATGGTTTTCCCTGTAATATACCTAAAAATTGCATTTTCTTACGTCATAATGCGCTTTATCGCAAGTAGCAACGCGGTTGCCGATGGACATCGACAAAGAGCCCACTGAGCACGGCAGCCGTCTGCTCCTTCGAACAAGGCTCTGTTTTTCAGGGCCTTTCCTTTTGTTGCCAGAGCAGTCCGGTATTTGTACAATTCATCATTGCGTGTTCGGCTGTTTTCGAGCGCGATTATTCCCATCTGTGCGCCCATGGCTCAATGGATAGAGCAACGGACTTCTAATCCGTAGGTTGTAGGTTCGAGTCCTACTGGGCGCGCCAGAGAAATGCCAGGCCGTCGAGAATTCCTCGACGGCCTGTTTTGTCGCAAGGGCCGGTTTTGCGATGACGCCAAGCTGCCTGCTGCGGCAGCAAGAAGGCATCGCCCCGCATTGCATGCCGCGCAATTAAAAGGGCGGTGGACGCGCGTTTTCGCGTGTCCACCGCCCGTCTGCCGTTTACCGGCGTTGCTTCCCGTGCTCCCTCAGGAGCATGGCAGCTGCCTGGCCCTATTTCGCCTACCTATCGCGCCCGTGGCATTTCTTGAATTTAAGGCCACTGCCGCACGGGCAAGGATCGTTCCTGCCCACATTCGCGAACGGGTCTTCCTTGTCCTTCACGTACGGCTGCGCTTTGCCGGTAGGCGCCGCCTTCGGAGCCGCAGCGGGCATGCCCTGTGCTTCTACCTGCGAACGCTGCACGCGCTGCGCGGTAGTGGTGGACTCGGTAAGGTTTTCTTCCGGCTTCGAGTAGCTGACCTTGCCCTCGAGCGGGCTTTTCTGCTCGACCGGGGCAGGTGCTGCCAACTGCAGGCGCAGCAGCGTACGCAGGAAATCCTGGTACATGTTCTCGGTCATGGCGCCAAAAGCGCGGTGTGCTTCGTTCTTGTACTCGACGAGCGGATCGCGCTGGCCAAAAGCACGCAGGCCGATACCTGCCTTGAGATAGTCCATCTCCTGCAGATGCGCCATCCAACGCGTGTCGATGATGCGCAGCATAATCTGCGCCTCCAGGTTCTTTACCACTGCCTCGCCGAGCATCTCCGCTTTCGCGTCGTAGATGCCCTGGAGGTACGCGCACAAAGCGTCGGCGAGCGCCTCGGGATCGTCCCCATGGTCGACGCGAGCGCACTTGAAGTCTTCCGAACCGGTCATCTGGAACACCCAGGAGTCGACGGCGTCCGTATCCCAGTCGTCGCTTGGCTGCTTGGCCGGGCAGTTCTCCCCCACGACCTCTTCGACCGCATCGCTGATGATGGCGGGAATGCGCTCGCTCATGTCCTTGCCGTCCAGGATGGCATTGCGCTCTTCGTAAATGGCAGAGCGCTGAAGGTTCATGACGTCGTCGTATTCGAGGACGTTCTTACGAGCATTGAAGTGCATGGCCTCGACCTGTCGCTGCGCGCTTTCGATGGCCTTCGAGACCATGCCCGCCTGGATGGGCATATCGTCGGGCATGTCGGTCTTTTGCATCATGCGGCCGATGGAGTCCATGCGGGAACCGCCGAACAGGCGCATCAGGTCGTCTTCCAACGACAGGTAGAACTGCGTGACGCCCGGATCGCCCTGACGGCCGGAACGACCGCGCAGCTGGTTGTCGATACGGCGGCTCTCGTGCCGCTCCGTGCCGATCACGCACAGACCGCCCGCAGCCTTGACCGCCTCGTTCTCTTTGTCCGTGATCGCTTTCGCGTCAGCGAGCGCCTTTTCGCGCGCTTCCTTGGTCGGAGCAGGATCGTGCCCCTCCTCAGGCTCCTGGCCTTCCTCAAGCGACGGGTCGAACCCACGCATACGAAGAAGGTCATCCGCCATGACCTCTGGGTTGCCGCCCAGCAGAATGTCCGTACCGCGGCCTGCCATGTTGGTCGCGATGGTGACCGCGCCGACACGGCCTGCCTGCGCCACGATGTGCGCTTCGCGCTCGTGGTTCTTCGCGTTCAAGGTCTCGTGCTTGATGCCGCGCTTGTCGAGCAGGCGGCTCAGGCGTTCGGAGCTTTCGATGGAAACAGTGCCGATCAAGCAGGGCTGACCGACCTCGTGACGACGCTCGACGTCGTCGGCGACAGCGTTGAACTTCGCTTCGACCGTGCGGTAGATCAGGTCGTTCTCGTCCTTGCGGATGACCGGCTTGTTCGGCGGGATAGCCTGCACCGGAAGGTTGTAGATCTTGCGGAACTCCTCGTCCTCGGTCATGGCCGTACCGGTCATGCCAGAAAGCTTCTCGTAGAGACGGAAGTAATTCTGCAGCGTGATGGTCGCGAGCGTCTGGTTCTCTTCCCGCACGAGCACGCCCTCTTTCGCCTCGAGCGCCTGATGGAGGCCTTCGGAGTAACGGCGGCCTTCCATGATGCGGCCGGTGAACTCGTCGACGATCTTCACTTCGCCGTCCACAACGACGTAATCTTTGTCGCGATGGAACAGGAACTGGGCCTTCAAGGCCTGCTGCAAGTGGTTCGGCAACGCAGGGTCGGCGTAAAGGTCGTCAATGCCAAGCAGCGCCTCGATCTTCTCGAGACCGCTTTCCGTCGCGTTGATGGTGCGCTTCGCCTCGTCCATGTTGTAGTCTTCGTCGAGCTTCAGCCCGGGCATAATGCGCGCGAAGCGCTTGTACGTGTCGGCAGCCTGCGTGCCAGCGCCGGAGATGATCAACGGGGTACGGGCTTCGTCGATGAGAATGGAGTCGACCTCGTCGACGACGGCGAAATGATGTCCGCGCTGCACGCGCGAAGAGGCGCGCGTGACCATGTTGTCGCGCAGATAGTCGAAACCGAACTCGGAGTTCGTGCCGTACGTCACGTCCGCCTGGTATGCAGGAATTTTGCGCTCGGGGCGCATGCCGTTCTGAATCAGGCCGACCTTCATGCCCAGGAAACGGTAAATTCGGCCCATCCATTCGCTGTCGCGGCGAGCAAGGTAGTCGTTGACCGTGACGATGTGGACGTTCTCGCCCGTCAAGGCATTCAAGTAGCCCGCCAGCGTAGAGACGAGCGTTTTACCTTCGCCGGTCTTCATCTCGGCAATCTGGCCGTCATTGAGGGTCATGCCGCCAATCAGCTGCACATCGAAGTGCCGCAGCCCCGTCGTGCGGACGGATGCCTCGCGAACTGCCGCGAACGCTTCGGGCAGAAGCGAATGAAGGTCTTCGCCGTTGGAAGCACGCTCTTTGAGCGCAGCGGTGACGGCCGCCAGCTCGGCGTCGGACTTGCTCTGCATCTGAGGCTCGAGACCATTAATCTTGGTCACCAAAGCCTGATACTTTTTGAGCTGTTTGCCTTCGCCGGCGGTCAAAAGCTTAGAAAGGAATCCCATGTGGCTTGCTTTCTCTTGTGTTCGAGCGGAGATGCGCCTTGAGCATGGTTCGCAGCCGACCGTTCCCCAGGCGCTTTTCTAACCGTCACACTTTATCACGCACCTTAGGCATTCAACGGAACTTCACGGTTTCGTCGACGGACAGTCATCCTTCCTCAAGGGAGCTTACGGCTTTTCCCTTCAAGCACGCACACCCCACATCGCCGGAATCGCGATTCGGGTCGCGGCATGAAAAAAGCCCGCCTTTCGGCGGGCTTGCGCATTCGTGGTAGCCCCGACCAGATTCGAACTGGCGATCTCCGCCTTGAGAGGGCGGCGTCCTAAACCGCTAGACGACGGGGCCATAAGCGCATCTGCAAGAGCAAGCATGGTTTCGAAAAAGCCGGGGACCGAAATCCCCGGCTCCTATTCGCTGGTAGCCCCGACCAGATTCGAACTGGCGATCTCCGCCTTGAGAGGGCGGCGTCCTAAACCGCTAGACGACGGGGCCATGTGGCTGGGGTGGGAGGAGTCGAACCCCCACATACGGAACCAGAATCCGCTGTCCTACCATTAGACGACACCCCACTGTGCCATGCGCTTCTGCTTGCTTTGCTTGCTTGGCGCGAGTGAGTATATTACCGAGGGCTTGGCGTATCGTCAAGAGCTTTTCAGAAGTTTTTTCTACGCACGAAAGACCGCAAAGCTTCGCGCTCGTTGGGAACGAGCCCTTCGATCACGGCATCGAGCGCCGCCTGGAGCGCCCTTCCCACTTCAGGCCCCCGCGGAACGCCCAGTGCAAGCACGTCTTCCCCGTTCATTTCAAGGTCGCGCACGGTGAACGCCTCGTTCGCAGCAAGCACTTCATCGAGCGTCCGCTCGACCGCGGAAGCGTTCTCGAGCTTTCCGCGCGCCCGCTCCGACTGCGCGCGAGCATCCCCGCGTTTGAGCTCGCACAGCGCGCGCAGCACGTCGGCGCGCCCGTCCAATCGCGCAAGCATGCGCTTGACCGACTTCGGCGTCGGCGCGATGTCGGCATCATGCCACTCCACCAGCGTCAGCACGTCCGCGGAAAAGCGCGCGCTCTTCCGCATCCGCTTCAATACGCCCCGCGCAAGCTCGACACTGCATGCAGGATGGCCGTAAAAGCGACCCCTGCCGTTCTCGTCGACCGTGCAACAGGACGGCTTGCCGAAATCGTGCAAAAATGCCGCCCAGCGCACCAGCAGGTCAGGGCGCGTGTGCTGGACAGCCCATGCCGTGTGCTCGAGCACGTCGTACACATGGTAGGGATTGCGCTGGTCAAGCCCCTCAAGCTCCAACAGCTCTGGAATGGCAATGCCGATAACGCGCGCATACCGCATGATCGCATCGTGCGCGGACATCCCGCACAGGATGCCGTCCATTTCGTGGGATACGCGCTCCCCTGAAAGCGCTGTAATGCCATTTGCGCGCCTGAAGAGCGCATCTTCGGTCTTCGGCTCGACCGCAAAGCCCAGCTGCGATGCAAACCGGACTGCGCGAAGCACCCTGAGCGCATCTTCCTGCAAACGGGCATCGGCATCCCCTACTGCCCTGATAACGCGGCGGCGCATATCCCCGATGCCGCCGAACGGATCAAGCAGCCCCTTTCGGGGGTGGTAGGCGACCGCGTTCATGGTGAAGTCGCGGCGGGCAAGATCCTCTTCGATGCTGCGAGCGCGCGAAACGCTGTCCGGATGCCGTCCGTCCGCATACGCGCCGTCCACGCGGTAGGTCGTTACTTCCACGTTGTGCCCCGCCGACCTGACCGTGACGGTGCCGTGCTTCGCGCCCGTCTCTATGACGGCAACGCCTTGGGATGAGAACACATCGCGCACCTGCTCCCAGGCAGCAGACGTGGCCACATCCACGTCGTACGCCGCACGCCCCAGGAGCGCATCGCGAACGAACCCTCCCACGAACCACGCCTCGAACCCCGCCGCCTCGAGCTCGTCGAGCACGAACAAGGCCCACGCAGGAACAGCGACCTTCACGGCATCCAAAGCCTCCCTGTTGTCATTATTCGCCATCTGACCTGTACTTTCTTGAATATATTCCGATATTGGGAAAGCATCCAATCCTCTCGCCGCTCCCAGAAAACCGCTCCCCGACAGCACTTCGGGACCTATGGTTGCCTGCAGGCGACACAGTACCATATGAGCGCTCAGTGGCTCTGGAAAGGGCCTTCCATGGAACGTTTCGTGCATTCGTGCGCTTGCAGAGGACGCAAGCCGACTTCGCTGCACCTGACCCATTGCCGGCTCAGGCTAGGGCTGATGTCGAAGATGATACGCGAACGCGACACAATCCGGTTTCTTTGCGCACCGCATCGTTTCGGGAAAAGCGCTGCTGCCTTCGGGTACGCCGACGCTATCTTTCGCCTCAAGGACGTCGTCTGGATTCCCGCAAACGACCCTCGCTTCCTCAGGGATCTCGACCAGGAGGCCCTCGGGGACTATCTGCTCGAAGCCGCGCCACACCCCGGCCTCTTGGTCCTCGACGACCTCCCCTACCTTCATGTCGAGCGCTGCGATAAGCTCTCACGCGCACTCGAGCTTATCACCTCGCATGGCTGGGAGACGGTGGTGACCGCCGTGCCCAGCTGCGATATGTCCGAGATGCTTTCAGTGCCGACCAGGCGGTTTGGCGTAGTAGACCTCATGCTTACCGAAGAAGAGCTTACTGCGGACAACAATCCCGCTGCCTCGTTCCTCGAAGGGCACAACTCCTGCGCATCGCGCACCGTGCTCGACCGCATCAGCGGCCTGGCATGGGCCTCTCCCGAAGAACGCAGCGGCTTCCTTTCGCGCGTTCTGGAGGAAGAAATGCCTTCGGAAATCCTGTTCGCTCATATATCCCTGCTCGTCCTGCGCTCGGGAAACCTCTCCGCCTTGACGCATCTCCAACGCAAGGAAAGCCCCAGCATCCTCTCTCTGCTGTCCGAGCTTTATCCTTACTTAGGAATAGATATACAGGCCGGAACGTTCGACACCGCGCCATTCCCGCTCGAAGACGTGCTGCGCGCTGTAGAATCGCGCACCGTGCGGGCCGTATCGACCGTGCGCGGGCTTGAAACGTCGGAATGGGCGCTCCAGCTTGCCGACTATCTGCTTACCCGAGGTGATCCCGTCCGCGCATGCCGCACCGTCCAGAAGCTCTGCAAACCCCACGAGCGCGCCGGATGGCTCGCACAGCGATGCCACGAGCTGACGTGCGAAGCGTGCATACTTCCGGCTCATGAGCTTGCAGAGTCCGCCCAGCGAACTCAGGCAACCGTCGATGCGATCCTTCGTGCCGATGGCGCATGGCGCTTGCTCTGGCTCGGACAGGCAGAACGCGCCCAAGCGGAAGCTGACCTGGTTGCACGGGACAGCGAAGCGGACGAGCACGCCCGTCTGGTGGCAAGCGCTTTGTTAGCGAGAGCGCGCAAGGACGACCCGCGCGCGCTCGACGCAATCCTTCGGTTTGCCGGCTTTGGCGTGCAAGACCTGCCGAGCGCACTGCGGTCGGCAGAAAGGTCGTGCAGGGAGATGGCCGCCCGGCTCAAAAGCGGGGCCGCGAACGAGCGCGAGTACCGCGATGCGGTCGTTCGCTGGTCGGCGCTTTGCTGCGCCGTCGCTCACCGCGGCGGCATCGAAGGCGTCATGCTCACGAAAGAGCAGGCAGAGGCCGCTTTGGGCACTGACATGCCCGACCGCGGAAAGATCGCCTGCATTCTCGCCGACATAGCCCTTGACGCCGGAGCTCGGCTTCGGCAGGCGGGAGGCCTTTCGCGCAGAGCGCGCGAGGCCGTCGAAGAGCTCCGCCCGCTTGCGCGGCGTGCGCTCGCGCAGGCAGCGCACGACGGCCCCTGCGACCTGTTTGCGCTACAGCTTGCGGACAAAGCCGCCATTTCTTTGACGGAACTTGCAGCCGACGGCTTCCCCGCAAGCTTCCTCGACAGCCTGCGGCGCATCAGGGAAAGCATGGCAGAGCAGCGCCGACGCTTCGAAGACGCACAGGGCATCACCGCGCCATGCCGCACGGTCGCCCTTCCGCTCCGCCCTGACGAGCGCATTCCTCATTTGCGCTTGCGCCTGTTCGGCGGCATGGACGCTTCGGTCGGGGAGCGACGGGTGGACCCGAAGCTCTTCCGCCGCCGAAAGGTCCAGACGGTTGCGGGAATTCTTGCCATCGCACGCGGGAAAGAAGTCTCCATCGACTACCTGGAGGACAGCCTCTGGCCGACCTCGGTCTCAATGCGCGCGCGGAACAACTTCTATAATGCCTGGTCAATACTTAAAAAGGCGTTCGAGCTGTCTCCGAAGGAATGCCCGTACCTCGTACGCCTGCAGAACAGCTGCCGTATCGAGGCGTCCTTGGTCGAGACCGACGTGTACGAATTCCTCGAACTGTGCGACCGCATGCAGTTCTCCATTCCCGACTCGACAACGCTCCCTGCGCTGTTCGGCCGCATCGAAACGCTGTACGCTGGCGACCTGCTGCCGAACGAGACGTCGCACCCGACCATCATCGCGTACCGCAAAGAGCTGAAAAACCGCCTGGTTGATGCGCTGGTCGCCGCATCCGTGCGAGCGCGCGAAGCCCGCGAGCTACCGGTCTCGCTGCAGGCAGCGCGCACCGCACTGCGCTACGACGAAGGAAGAGAGGACGCCTACAACGCGCTGATAAAGGCGCAGGCCGCCGCCGGGCAGCGCTCGAGCGCCATGGCGACGTTCTTCCAATGCCGGTCCTACCTGAGCGAAAACCTCGGCATCGACCCCTCGCCGCAAACAACGGCGCTTTACCAGCGCCTGCTTATCGACGAAGCTCCCGTCGGAGAACAGCTGTCCCTGCCGCTTTAACGCGCGCAGAGAACAGGCCTGGCATCGCGGAATATCCGCACGCCAGGCCTGTGCCATCGTCGAAGCGAACGCGCAGGGACACCCGCCCCAGCGTCCGCTCGCAACGAAGTTGCGCGACGGAAGAGGGCGGCCAGCCCGCCTTGGGCGAATACTAGGCAGCCTCTCCTTCGAGCGCGGCCTTTTCCGCCTTCACCTTTTCGGCCAAGCGCTTTGCTGCCGGCTCGGAGGCAAGCAGCAGCGCCAGCATGGCCACGCCGCCGACCGCGCACGCGGCCCACATGGGCGCAAAGGACAAGAACAGGTCGAACACGCGACCGGACGTAATGGTGCCCAGCGCATAGCCAAGCATCTGCAAACTTGTCAGCCAGCCGGTCACCTTGCCGATTTCGCCCGCTCCGAACAGCTTCGCGGCCACAAGCGGCGGAGCGACGGTGCCCATGCACGTGCCGATGCCGAAGAACAGCGCTGATCCCATGGGAGCGATATCGGTAGCCGGGAAGCACATGCAGATCAGGCCCGCAATGCAGCAGAAGCTGCCCATGATGACGCCCGCGCGCACGCCGAAACGGTCGTAGACCGCACCGGTGCCGATCTTCGCCGCAATGACCACCACCATGTTGAACGAGAAGAACATGCTGGCAAACGCCGCGTCGTGACCGCCGGTCACAATAGTCTGGCCGTCCACGACAACGGACGTGATGTTCGTGATGCTGTTAGGAATGGCGGCACCGTTCAAGACGCCCATGATAAAAAAGCCCGCCACTACCAGGAAGAAGGAGTAGTGCTTGCGCACGATCTTCCAGGGAATGTCGATGACGGCCGTCTCGGTGACCTTCGCTGCGCCGCCAGACGAGTCCTTCGCACCCGCCGTTGCACCGATGCCGTATGGTTCCAGGCCTTTGGCGGCAGGACGGCTGTAGAACGTGGCGACCGTAATAGGAAATGCCAGGACAAAGCAGACGCCGGCGAGGACCATGAAGGCGGTACGCCAACCGAACGAGACGATGAGCCCGCTGATGATCGGCGAAAGGACCGCGCCGCCAAAGCCGGATCCTGAAAGCGCCAGGGCGACCGCCAAGCCGCGCTTTTTCACGAACCAGTTCGTGACGACGATAGAGATGAGCAAGCGGGTGCCCGCAATGACGACCAAGCCGTCGATCGCAAAGAACAGCATAAGCTGCCATAGCTCGCTCACCTGCGAAAAGCCGATGAGCACGAGCGCCGTGATAAGGACGGAGATTCCGCCGAGCACGCGTCCGGGGAACCTGTCCACCACGCCGCCGATGACAAGCGCGCCCACGATGGACACAAGCGTCGACAGCGAGTTCGCCGTGTTGTATTCGCCGACGGTGATCCCCAGGTCGGAGACGATATGGGGCTGGAACAGCGACATGCCGTTCACCATGGCGGTATAGCAGGTTGCCATGATGAAGAAGCCCGCTGCCACGACCCACCAACCGAAAAACGGCTTTCTTGCCTTCGCGTTCATGTGCCGTTTCCTCTCTCTTCGCGATACCTAACGTGCATGAACGGACAGCCAGCGCACGGCACTGCACGCATAGAGCGCCGTGCCCATCCACAGAACGTCCTCGTCAATGGTCATGCGTGGATTGTGGTGCGGCGGCATGTTCGGCCCGCCTGCGCCCAAAAGCACGTAGACGCTCGGAACCTCTTCGCTCACATGCCCGAAGTCCTCCGTGCCCTGCATCGGAGACCCCTGCTTGACGCCGCTCACGCCCGCAACCGCCTCGAACGCCGGCATGAGGCTTACGAGCAGTTCTTCGTTATTGAAGGCGATGGGGCAGTTGAAAATGCTCAGGCGGTAGTCGGCACGCCATGCGCGCACGTACGCATCGATAATCTCCGGGATGCGCTCGAGCACGTGAGCACGTGCCACCACGTCACGGCTGCGCAGGCCGAAATGCATCTCGGCGGTATCGGGAATGACATTGGAAGCATTCCCTGCCTTCATGACCCCGCACGAAAGCGTCGCAGGAGTGCCCGGCGTTATTTCGCGCGTCATGAACAAGTTGATGGCTTCGTAGACCTGGTTCGCCACCATGAGCGGGTCGATGCACTGCTGAGGTGCCGACGTGTGCCCGCCGCGCCCTTGGACATGCAGTGCGAACGTATCGAGCGAAGAACTCGTCACGCCGGGCGTGTACACGACCATGCCCTTCGGCTCGGTCGACATGACATGCAGTGCAAACGCTGCATCTACGTGCGGGTTCTCCAGAAGCCCGTCTTCAATCATGGTACGGGCACCGTAACCGAGCTCTTCGCCCGGCTGGAACATGAGCTTGACGGTCCCTTTGAGCTCGTCCTCGTGCGCTTTCAGAATGCGCGCAGCAGACAGGAGCATGGCGGCATGGGCATCATGTCCGCACAAATGACTGCAATTCCGCTTCGAGCAGAACGGCAGGTCGTTCTCTTCTTCGATAGGAAGCGCATCGTAATCCGCCCGAAGCAGGATGCAAGGAGATCCCGATCCGATGGTCGCCACGATGCCCGTAGAGTGCTCCATGCGTGGAAAGCCCATTTCAACGTACTTGTTGGTCAGCTCTTCGCGCATGATGCCGCATGGACGCCATGCAATGCCAATCTCATCAAGCCGCTTCGCTACGTACGCGAAAGTTTCGGGCAAGTCCATACCGACCTCGGGAATCTGGTGCAGATGTCTTCGGTCGGCAACGATATCATCTTGGAGGCCGCGCGCCTCCTCAACGTACTTTCTCACGTCGTCCCCTTTCGGAGCCGTCCGGCCGCACACACGCCGCGTCGCTCCTCCTTGTCGCGCCAATCGAACAGGCGCTTCGGTCGCCGCATGCCGCTCTCGCGGCGCCTACGGCCTCGCTGTCGACGGTGCGTCTGCACCCGCACCGTCTTCGCACCACAGGACTCCCACATCCCGTGCCAGCTTAGGCAGCAGCCTCGCGCAGAATGAACAACCCTGCCGAGCCTTTGCCCGCGTGCGAATACAGCCCCATCTTGGCTGCTCTATGCGTTGGGAAAGCATCAGTATGCTCTTCCGGGACAAAAGCACCCGTTCACGTTGACGATTGTTTCGCCCGGCGGGATGATTTTACCCCTGAATTGGTCGAATTGACCGATTTGAGTAAATTGGATATTACATTCATTGTTGTGTTGTATACATTTTGCGTTTTGCAGGAATCCCTGCTTCGCTCATTGCGCGAGACAATGCGCCCTTGCGCCGCCCGCTCATTGCCGCCCGCCTCGGTTCGTGCAACAATTGCCGGAAACCGCCTGCACCCACACCGCGAGCATCGAGCTTCGCCTGCCTAGCAGGACGCAGGCTCGCCGAAAAGCACGCAGCACAGGCGGAGAACATGCCCGACCGTGCGAGGAGACGGAGCTCTCTGAGCTGCCGCGCCTGCCCGCAAGGGACTGCGCTTAAGAAAGGAGAGGCATTCATGACACCCGCCGTAAGCTTGTTCGTCGTGAACGCGAACGTATTCACCGCAGACGACGACAACCCTCATGCCGAAGCGTTTATCGTCGAGGACGGCCGCATTTCATGGATCGGCGCTGAAGCCGACGCCCCAGCGAACGACCTGCCGCGACTTGACCTTCAGGGGGCACGCGTCATTCCTGGCTTCGTCGACGCGCACATGCACCCGGTCATGCTGGCCGAAATGAACACGCAGATCGCTGCCTTGCCGCCTGTCATCCATTCCATCGAAGAGCTCGTGGATGCCGTGCGGGAGCGCCGCGAGGCGGACGGGTTCGACCCCGCGCACGACTGGATCGAAGGCTGGGGCTACGACGAGGCGAAGTTCGCCGAACACCGCTCCCCCACCCGCTGGGACCTCGACCGCGGCTGTGCCGATGCGCCTGTATGCATCCTCCGCTCATGCGCCCACGTGCGCTGCGTGAACAGCCGTGCGCTCGAGCTCGCAGGCATCACGCGCGACACGCCCGATCCTGACGGCGGCATCATCGAGCGCGACGAGAACGGCGAGCCCACCGGCGTTCTGCGCGAGAACGCGCGCGACCTCGTAACGCGCGTCATGCCGGAAACCAGCACCGAAGAGACCGCCCGCGAACTGCGCGAGCTCGGAGACCTGCTCTCCTCCCAGGGCATTATCGCGGTGACGGACATGGGCGCGCTCGACGACACCGATAACTTCCCCATCATCGAGCGCGCAGCAGAGCTTGGCCTGTGCCAGGAAGTGGGCGTCTACTACATGTGGGATCACTGGATGGACAAAAAGGACTTCGACATCACGCCCGAGCTCATGGACCGTACGCGCCAGGTCTTCGTCTGCGGGCTCAAGCTCATCGGCGATGGGAGCATCTCCGGCCAGACCGCGTGGATGGACGAACCCTACCTGAAGGCCGACGGCACGCCGCGTGCTGACGACGCTGCCTGCGGCCTGCCGGTCTGCAGCGACGAGCAGACGCGCACGGCGATCGAATTCTGCAAAGCGCACGGCTGCCAGCTTTCGCTGCACGCGATGGGCAACCGGGCTATCGAACGCATGCTGGATTTCGTGGAGGACGAGGCGCCTTGGACCGAAGGCGAAGCCCCCTACTTGCGCTTCGAGCATGTCACCTTGCCGTCCGAGCGCAGCATCGAGCGCGTCGTAGCGAAGGGCATCGGCATTGCCAGCCAGCCCATCTTCCCCTACGCAGAGATTGAAGCATACCTGAGCAATCTTGGGCATGCGCGCACGCGCCGTTGCTATCCGTACCGCACACTGCTGGATGATGGCGTGAACCTGTGCTTCTCCACCGACGCGCCTGCTACGTCCTGGGCCGTCCCGTCCGACCCGTTCCCCTGCATCAAGGGCGCTGTCACACGCCATGCCTACGAAGACACCGACTTTGGCGAGGACGAGGCGGTGGACGTGGAGACCGCCATCACGCTTTACACGCGCGAAGCGGCGCGCATGGCGGGCTTTGAGGGTCTGGGCATGCTGAAGCCGGGCATGAAGGCAAGCTTTGCCGTGCTCGATCGCGACATCTTCTCCATCCCTGCCGACGAAATCGACCGCGTGCAGGTGCTGGCAACCTATGTCCGAGGCACCTGCGTATACCAGCGCGAGGCATAAG
>NHCFC04200__coassemble_475_pt1 | contig 46208 bp, 42 predicted proteins | sample NHCFC04200__metabat2_low_PE_031 | metagenome-assembled genome bin NHCFC04200
GAGCTCGTCGAGATGGAAGTTCGCGAGCTGCTGTCCTCCTACGAGTTCCCGGGTGACGACACCCCGATCATCCGCGGTTCTGCTCTGAAGGCTCTCGAGGGCGAGGCCGAATGGCAGGAGAAGATCTGGGAGCTCATGGAAGCGGTCGACACCTACATCCCGACCCCGGCCCGCGACGTTGACAAGCCGTTCCTGATGGCTGTCGAGGACACCATGACCATCACCGGCCGTGGTACCGTTGCTACCGGTCGTGTCGAGCGTGGCGTTCTGCATGTCAACGACCCGCTGGAGATCGTCGGTATCCGTGAGACCTCCAACACGGTCTGCACCGGTATCGAGATGTTCCGCAAGCTGCTCGACGAGGCTCAGGCTGGCGACAACATCGGCTGCCTGCTCCGTGGCGTCAAGCGCGAGGACATCGTCCGCGGCCAGGTTCTGTGCAAGCCGGGCTCTGTTACCCCGCACACCGAGTTCGAGGGCCAGGTCTACGTCCTGACCAAGGACGAGGGCGGTCGCCACACCCCGTTCTTCAACGGCTATCGTCCGCAGTTCTACTTCCGCACCACGGACGTTACCGGTGTTGTGCACCTGCCCGAGGGCACTGAGATGGTCATGCCTGGTGACAACGTTTCCATCACCGGCGAGCTCATCCACCCGATCGCCATGGAGGAAGGCCTCCGCTTCGCTATCCGCGAGGGTGGCCGCACCGTTGGCTCCGGCCGTGTGACGAAGATCATCAAGTAACTCACTTTTCTGAGTGCTTTCAGGGAGCCCGCTTTCGGGCGGGCTCCCTCTTCACAGCAGCTGCTTGTCATGTGTTGTGTTCAAGGGCTGCTTTTCAAGAACCCGAAGGAGTAGTAATGCGTACGATGGTCACTTTGGCCTGCACCGAGTGCAAGCGCCGTAATTACACGACCAAGAAGAACAAGCAGAACAACCCTGAGCGCATCGAGTTCAAGAAGTATTGCAAGTGGTGCAACAAGCACACGCTTCACAAGGAAACGCGCTAAGGGTAGAATTGGCAAGGATACAGGCCAGTAGCTCCAATTGGTAGAGCGGCGGTCTCCAAAACCGCATGTTGGGGGTTCGAGTCCCTCCTGGCCTGCCAGCTTGTTTGGTACGAGCAGCTTGAAAAGGCTGCTTGTTTGGCGTTTAGAGGAAGTTAATTATTCTCTCCAAACCGAAGGAATAGAATGGCTCACAAATCGAAGACACAGCGTGCTAAAGCCTCCGCGAACCGTGCGGCCAAGAAGGCTTCCCGCGTTCAGGAAGAGGCGAAGCTCGAAGCTACTGCCGAAGAGGAGCCGCAGTCTGCTGAGAAGAAGGCAGAGGCAAAGCCTGCAGTGAAAAAGGCCGAGCCGAAGCCTGTCGAAAAGAAAGAGGCCAAGAAGCCCCGTAAGCGCGGCTTCCTGCGCGAAGTGCGCTCGGAGATGAAGCGCGTGACGTGGCCGACCAAGCAGGATGTCCTGCGCTGGAGCGGCGTCGTCATCGTAGCCCTCGTCTTCTTCAGCGTGTTCGTGCTTGTCCTCGACAACTTCATCGTCACGCCCGTATTGCTGGGCATTTCGAGCCTGGCGTAGGCAGGGGCGTAGCACATGGCAAAGAAATGGTATGTTCTCCACACCTATTCCGGCTATGAGAACAAGGTGAAGAAGAACCTGGAAATGCGCGTTGAGACCATGGGTCTCGAGAACAACGTGTTCGCGATCGAAATCCCGACCGAGACCGTCACCGAAATTAAAGAGGGCGGTCGCCGTGTCGAAGCGGAGCGCAAGGTCTTCCCTGGCTACGTGCTGGTTCGCATGGACCTTGACGACCGCAGCTGGGCTGCCGTCCGCAACACGCCGGGCGTGACCGGCTTCGTCGGAAGCCAGGGCAATCCCGAGCCGTTAACCCGCGAAGAGTACAACAAGATCATGAAGCGCTCGAATCGCGGCGAGACCCCGAAGAAGACCTCTTCGGCGCTCGAGGTGGGGCAGTCCGTCAAGGTCGTTTCCGGTCCGCTTGCGGAATTCGACGGCACGGTTGCCGAGGTTGCTCCCGAAGCGGGCAAAGTCAAAGTGCTCGTTTCCATCTTCGGTCGCGAAACCCCGGTCGAGCTTTCGTTCGATCAGGTGGCGCGCATCTAAAGACGATCACAACGCGTGCGCATGCCGCAAGGCGCTTCCTATGCGCTCGCTTGTCGATAGAGCAGGTACCCAAACTCAGCTGAAAGGAAACTTTAGATGGCTGAAAAGAAAGTCAGCGGCTTCATCAAGCTGCAAATCCCCGCTGGCGCCGCCAACCCGGCTCCGCCGGTCGGCCCGGCGCTGGGCGCCCAGGGCGTCAACATCATGCAGTTCTGCCAGGCGTTCAATGCCGCCACGCAGGACCAGGCAGGCACCATCATCCCGGTCGAGATCACGGTCTATGAGGACAAGACGTTCACCTTCGTCTGCAAGACCCCGCCGGCTGCCGTGCTCATCAAGGAGAAGCTGGGCATCAAGAGCGGCTCGGGCATCCCGCAGCTGAAGTTCGTCGGCACGCTCACGCAGGATCAGCTGCGTGAGATTGCTGAGATCAAGATGCCGGACCTGAACGCGAACGACATTGAGGCCGCTATGGAGATCGTGGCCGGCACCGCTCGCTCCATGGGCGTGCGCATCGAAGGCCGCGAAATGAAGAAGACCTACGTGCCTTCCAAGAAACTGGCCGCCATCCTGGCCGGTCGCGCGTAAGCGCTGAACTGACACTGTGGAAGAGCTGGCCGCTCGTCACACCACGAAAGGACTGACAAATGGCTAAGAAACTTTCGAAGAACCAGAAGGCCCAGCGCGAGAAGATCGAAGAGGGCAAGCTGTACACGCCGCTCGAGGCTATGAAGCTTGCCAAGGAGATCTCCTCCGCTAAGTTTGATGAGACCATCGAGGTTCATTTCCGTTTGGGTATTGACACTCGCCAGGCTGACCAGCAGCTGCGCGGTACCGTGAGCCTGCCGAACGGCTCCGGTAAGACGGTGCGCGTTGCTGTGTTCGCCGAAGGCGACGCTGCTCGCGCGGCCGAGGAGGCCGGTGCTGACATCGTCGGTTCCGACGACCTCATCGCCGACATCCAGGCTGGCAACATCAACTTCGACGCGACGGTTGCAACGCCGGATCAGATGGCCAAGGTCGGTCGTCTGGGCCGTATCCTCGGCACCCGCGGCCTTATGCCGAACCCGAAGCTCGGCACCGTCACCAACGACGTCGCAAAGGCTGTCAAGGAGCTCAAGGGCGGTCGCGTCGAGTACCGTGCAGACCGTTACGGCATCGCTCACGTGATTCTGGGCAAGTGCAGCTTCGAGGCTGAGAAGCTTGCTGAGAACTACGGTGCGGTCTATGACGAGGTTCTGCGCATGAAGCCGTCCGCTGCTAAGGGCAAGTACGTGAAGAGCGTTACCATCACCTCCACGATGGGCCCGGGCATCAAGGTGGACAGCTCCGTCAACCGCAACTACACGGCTGAATAGTCGCGTGCTCACAGTAGGAAGCCTGTGAACTGAGGGCTCCCCGCAAGGGGAGCCCTTTTCTGTTATGGTGTCTGGTAGCCATCAGGGAGAGAAGAAGGCGCAACGTGGGGATTATCATCAAGACGGCTTCGGAAATCGAAGCCATGCGAGAAGCCGGCCGTATATCGGCAATGGTCTTGCGCAAGGCGGGACGTCTGGTACAGCCGGGAATATCAACACTGGAAATCGACGAGTTCGTCGAGGCGGAGATTAGGGCCGCAGGAGGCATTCCGGCGTTCAAAGGGTACGCTGGCTTTCCGGGCAGCATTTGCGCGTCCGTGAACGAACAGGTCGTCCACGGGATTCCTTCAGCGCACGTCGTTTTGAAAGACGGCGACATCCTCTCTATAGACACAGGTGCCATCGTCGACGGCTGGGTCGGCGACAATGCATGGACGTACCCGGTCGGGAATGTGTCGCCGGAGAAAAAGCGCCTTCTGCGCGTCACTGAAGAGTGCATGTGGGCCGGCATTTCGGCAGCGCGCCCAGGAAACAGGCTGGGAGATATCGGGCATGCCGTGCAGTCTTTGGCAGAACGCGAGGGCTATGGCGTAGTGCGCGAATATGTCGGGCACGGTATCGGGCGCGCTATGCACGAAGAGCCGAATGTGCCGAACTACGGGCACCGTCATACCGGCATCGTGCTACAGCCTGGAATGGTGCTTGCAATCGAACCTATGATCAACATGGGCACTCGCAAAACGCGGCCCATGCCTGACGGCTGGCTTGTCGTGACGAAGGACGGGAAACCTTCGGCCCATTTCGAGAAGACGGTCGCCATCACTGAAGACGGCCCTGTCGTCCTGACGGAAGAGCCCGACTACAAACGTCCGGTGGACTAGGAAGCTATCGCTTTGCGTGCTTGCCGCGCGGCGATTTCACGATTCCGAGCTTCGTGCCGATCTTCCGCAAGATATTGACGACGAAGTCCATTTCAGGAATGCGCAGGAGGCGACAGACCGTAAAGGTCACGATAAGGCCCACGGTACCGCAGAGCACGATCTCCACGAGCGCAGCGCCAATGGAGGGCTGAAGGGGGATGAGCAGCAGGATGCCTTCGACGACGGCCATGCCGATTCCCGTGGCGACGATGGTCCGTGCCCCCATCCAGACGGTGCTCATAAAACCGAACCCGCCGACCCGCTTGCGCAGGATGAGCGCCATGATAAAGAACTGCAGGGCGAAGTAGACGCAGTCGGCGACTGGAATGCCCAGCAATCCGAGCACCTCAGGCGTTGTGAGCTGCCAGTAGAGGAAGATCTGCACGGTGCACAGACCGCAGCTCACCAGCGCGAAGGTCAGGAACTGTCGCAGGCTTGCGAACACGCGGTAGAAGAACATCTGCCCTGCGTAGAACGGAAGGCTTACGACCCAGCACTGCAGCACCTGCGCGATCGAATAGACGGATTCCTGGTCGAACGCGCCTGCCTTGAAGATCTGGATGATCGGCACGCCGAGCGCGAACATCATGCCCGCCAGGGGGATGATGAGGAAGAGCGTCGTGCGCAGACCGCGCGAAGCGTACGAGCGCAACGTCGCCATGTCGCCGCGGGCCATAGCTTCGCTCATCTCGGTGAGGAAGGCGGTGGAGATGGACACGGCAATGACGCCGTAGGGAAGCTGATACCACATCCAAGCGTACGAAAGCGTGGAAGGGCCGTTCTCTCCTGCCTGCAGCGAGAACGCGTTGCGGCACGAATAGGAAACGAGCGTGCCTGCGATGTAGACGAGCGTCGGAAGCGCAATGCGCATTGCCTCCCGCAGTGCAGGGTCGTGCAGGTTGATTTTCGGGACGTACTTGAACCCGATTTTCACGAGCATCGGAATTTGGATGCCGAACTGCACCGCAACGCCAAGCGACGTGCCTCCGGCCAGCCACCACAGTGCGAAGTCCGGGTTTGCGGCGGAGATAGGCACGTAGGAGAACATGGTCGTCATGACCACAATATTGTTGAAGACGGGCGCAAGCGTGGGGGCACCGTACATACGGTTAGCGTTCAAGACGCCCGTGATGACGCCACCGAGGCCGTAGAGCACGATCTGGACGGCGAACACGCGCAAAAACATCGTGGCAGTCTGCGTGACCTGCGCGGTGTCAGACACGGTGAACGTCTGGGTCGCAATAATCTGGGGTGCGAAAACGCTTGCGAGGATGGAGAGCACACCGAGGATGACCACGGCAAGGTTCAGGATGTTCGACGCGAACCGGTCGCCGCCCTCTGCGCCGAGCTTTTCGCGCTGAAGCAGGTAGATGGGCAGGAAGGCCGTTCCGATGATGCCGCCGGCGACAAGGTCGTAAATGACGCTCGGCATATTGTAGGCAACTTGGTATGCGGACGTGACGATGGTGTTGCCGAGCGCGAAGGCCATAGCCCACGTGCGGCCCAATCCGGTGATGCGCGAAAGCATCGTGGCAGCAGTCATGATGCCGGTGCTCTTCGCGATGGAATTGTTCCCCTTGCCCATGCCTTGAATCCGTTTCCTCGTATAATGACGTTCGGTCGTCCCGTTTCGAATGGACGACCGAGTGGCCTGAGCGTTCGAAAGCGCGGGACCCACGAATATCCAATGCTAGCAAAGATAGGGTTGCCGAATCTATGAAGGTGCTCATTGTCCGCAATAATTACAATGCAAAGGCCATCGATGCCTCGCTTATGCTCGCGGCATTTCTCGGGTCGCAAGGGATCGAAGTCGACCTGCGCGATGTGGGAAGCATGAGCACCCTGTCGCCGTGCGGCGGAATGGCGGGCGTCGAAGCGTACGGGCTTGCCGTGGTCCTTGGAGGGGACGGCACGATCCTGCGGACCGCGCGCGCTGTCGGTACATCGGGCGTCCCGATTCTCGGCATCAATTTCGGCAACCTGGGCTTTTTGGCAAATCCAGCAGACGAAGGCGTTGTGCCGCTGGTAGCCGCCGCGCTGGCAGACGAAGCGCAGCGCGAAGAGCGCACGAGCCTGCGCGTGGACGTGGTGTGCGAAGGGGACGAAGACGAAGGAGACGTTTCGTTGGTCGACGCAGGCGCGCACTCCTATTTCGCGCTGAATGAAGCAGCGTTCACGCGCGGTGCGCTCGGGAAGATCGTCTCCTGCAAGTTCTCTGTCTCAGGGGAGCCGGTCGCGTCCATGCGCGGAGACGGTTTGGTGGTCGCCACCGCGACCGGGTCGACCGCGTATGCGCTTTCAGCGGGGGGTCCGCTCGTAGCGCCCAGCTTTGGCGGCCTGGTCGTGGTGCCTATCGCTCCGCACACGCTGCGCTCGCGCGCAGTCGTGACGGCGCCGAACGACGTGGTCGAGGTCGACCTTTCGGACAACCCCGAGGGCAGGGAGGTCGCCGTGTTCCTTGACGGCGAGCAGGCAGTATTGGAGACGCGTCCGATGCGGGCGATCGTGCGCAAGAACCTCGAGCCAACGGTCCTTTTGCGCTACAAGCATCCGGGCTTCTACGCCCATGCGTCAGAGGTGTTTTTCTAGGGCGAAGTGCTATCGTGCGCCATGCGACCCTACGGTATAGCGTGAGGCCCTGGAAGATATCTTCCAGGGCCTCACGCTGAATGGGAAAAGCGCGGTCTCTTTTCCCAGGGTGCTGTTCGAGCAGGCGGCGAACAGCAGGCTACTTATGGTAGTAGCGGTGCTGCTCGTATTTCGGCTCGCAGCAGACGTTGATGCCGAGCGTGCGGTAGAGGGTCTCGTCCTGCGACGAGATGATGACGCTGAAGAAGGCGTCGCATCCGCGCAGATCCTGCACGTGGTCCATCAGGCGGTCCGCCAGCTCGTCGTCCTCCGAGCTCACGGCAAGCGCGATGAGCGTCTCGTCAGAGTGCAGGCGCGGGTTCTTGCTCTGGAGATGGTCGGTCTTCAGGTGGCAGATCGGCTTGATGACCGAGTCGCTGATCACGTCGATAGCGTCGTCGACGCCCGAGACCCCCTTCAATGCGTTCATGAGCAGGGACGAGGCGGCGCCAAGGAGCGTCGAGGTCTTGCCGGTGACCACGTGGCCGTCGGGCAGGACCATGGCGCCGGCGGGATGCCCGGTGGTCTCCTCTTTCAAGAGCGCTGCGCTGCGAGCGCGCATGACGGAAGGCGTGACCTCTGCCTTGTTCATGAGCAGTTCGAGCTTTTCCACCTGCTCTTCGCCCACGCCGGTACGCTTGACCTCGACGGCAGTCTGGAAGTACCGACGGACGATCTCCATGCGCGCTGCCTCGCAGCACGCTTCGTCGTCCACGATGCCTAGGCCTGCCATGTTCACGCCCATGTCCGTGGGGGACTTGTAGGGGCATTCGCCCAGGATGCGGTCCATGGTCGCTTTAAGCACCGGGAAGATGTCAACGTCGCGGTTGTAGTTGACGGTGGTCTCTCCGTACGCTTCCAGATGGAACGGGTCAATAGTGTTCATGTCGTCTAGGTCTACCGTCGCTGCTTCGTAGGCGATATTGACCGGATGGTTGAGCGGAAGGTTCCAGACAGGGAAGGTCTCGTACTTCGCATAGCCCGCCTTCACGCCGCGCTTATTCTCGTGGTAAAGCTGGGAGAGGCAGGTGGCCATCTTGCCGCTGCCGGGGCCGGGCGCGGTCACCACGACAAGGGGGCGCTCGGTCTCGACGAACTCGTTTTTGCCGAAGCCCTCGTCGCTGACGATGTGCTCGATGTCGTACGGATATCCCGCAATGGGATAGTGAAGGCAGCTTTTGATGTCCATGCTGGCAAGGCGCTTGCGGAACGCGTCCGCGCTCGGCTGGCTGGCATAGTGCGTAATGACCACGGCGCCCACCAGAAAGCCCATGCCGCGGAAGATGTCCATCAAGCGCAGGACGTCTTCATCGTACGTGATGCCCAAGTCGCCGCGGACTTTGCTCTTCTCGATGTCGTTCGCGTTGATGGCGATGATGATCTCCACGTCCTCTGCCATGCTTTGCAGCATGCGGATTTTCGTGTCAGGCTCGAAGCCGGGCAGCACACGGGAGGCGTGGTAGTCGTCGAAAAGCTTCCCGCCGAATTCCAGGTACAGCTTTCCGCCAAACTGCGAGATGCGCTCCCGAATACGCTCTGCCTGCAGCGTGATGTACTTGTCGTTATCGAATCCCGTGCGCATGGATGTGCGGCCCCTTTCGTGGAAGTGCGTCGAACAGGGGAATTATAGCGCAGCGTGGGGCGGGCATGGCGTGCGTGAACAAGGTCGAAACAGTTGGCTTTGGCCGCAAGGCCCTTCAGGATGCTTCGTTTAAATCGTCGTTACGTATCATGAATCGCGGCAGAGGGGAGAATACAATCGAAAGACGTTTGAGGACGCGGTCCCCAGGCGTTTTTCCTTGCGCTGTGAACGACGCCGTGCCCGCATCGCACTCGCACGAGAGGAGCATCATGGCAAAGCACATCTTTGTGACCGGAGGCGTTGTCTCGTCGCTTGGCAAAGGCATCACGGCCGCCTCGTTGGGGCACCTGCTTAAGCATCGCGGCTATCGCGTGACCATGCAGAAGATGGATCCATACCTCAATGTCGACCCGGGCACCATGAGCCCCTTCCAGCACGGCGAGGTCTTCGTGACCGACGATGGCCATGAAGGCGATCTCGACCTGGGTCATTACGAGCGCTTTATCGACGAAAGCCTTTCGCGGGAATCGAATTTCACGCAGGGGTCCATCTATCAAACGCTTATCGCGCGCGAGCGGCGTGGCGACTTTCTGGGCGGCACCGTGCAGGTCATTCCGCATGTGACGGAAGCGATCAAGGAGCGTTTGCGCCGCATTGCGGACCAAAGCGGCGCGGATATCGTCATCTCCGAAATCGGGGGCACAGTCGGTGACATCGAAGGGCAGCCGTTCATCGAGGCAGCCCGCCAGTTCAGAAAAGAGAAGCCAGCGGGCGATGTGCTCTTCGTGCACTGCACGCTCGTGCCCTATATCGCCGCCGCCCACGAGGTCAAAACCAAGCCGACGCAGCATTCGGTGAAAGAGCTGCGTTCTCTCGGCGTCCAGCCTGATTTCATCGTGTGCCGCTCTGACCACGATCTTTCCGACAAAGTGCGCGAAAAGATCGCGCTTTTCTGCGACGTGCGCCCTGAGGAAGTTCTCTCGTGCGTGGACGCTCCATCTATCTACGAAGTCCCTCTCGACCTGCACAGTCAAGGCTTCGACGTGAAGGTACTCGACAAGCTTGGGCTTGAACGCCGGGATATCGACCTCGAACCGCTGCGTTCGTTCTTGGCAGCGTCAGCCGAATGCTCCCAGGACGTCGATATAGCCGTTGTGGGCAAGTACGTGAGCCTTCCCGACGCCTACCTTTCGGTCAGCGAGGCGCTCAAGCATGCAGGTGTGGCGAACGGATGCTGCGTGCACGTTCACCTGGTCGACGGAGAAGCGCTGAGCGTCCAGAACGTCATGGAATGCTTGGGCTCAATGGACGGCGTGCTTGTGCCGGGCGGTTTTGGCAAGCGGGCGTTCGAAGGGAAGGTTCTCGCAGCGCAGTATGCGCGCGAACAGAGCGTGCCGTATCTCGGCATTTGCCTGGGATTGCAGGCGGCGGTCTGCGAGTTCGCCCGCCACGTTGCGTTCATGCCAGGCGCGACGTCGACCGAGTTCGACGCGGACGCCGCATTTCCCGTCATCGACCTTATGCCGGAGCAAGAAGACGTCGAGGACAAAGGCGGCACCATGCGCTTGGGCGCCTACCCGTGCTGTCTTGCGGAAGGGACGCGCGCGTTCGATGCGTACGGCGCCACGGTCGTCTACGAGCGCCATCGCCACCGTTACGAGGTCAACAACGCCTATCGCGCGCGTCTTGCCGAAGCAGGGCTTGCCATTTCGGGCGTTTCTCCCGACGGGCGCCTGGTGGAGATGATCGAGCTGCCCGACCACCCCTGGTTCGTGGCATGCCAAGGGCACCCCGAGTTCAAAAGCCGCCCCACGCGCCCGCATCCGCTCTTCAAGGGGTTTGTGCAGGCTGCCATGGCGCGGCGGTCGATGCGCTGACGGACGCGAAGGACGCTGGCAATGCTGGACGCGAACACGAAAGAATACCTCTCCTTCCTTTCGGTCGAACGAGGCGCTTCGACGAACACGATTGCTGCCTACGCTCGCGACTTCGAAAAATGGTGCGCGTTTTTGGAGGAGCGGGAAGTGTCGGTGCTTTCGGCGGGGCACGACGACGTGGTCGCGTTCCAGGCGCGCCTTACGGAGGAAGGCCTTGCAGCAAGCACCGTCAAGCGAGCCACTTCTGCCCTCAAAGGGTTTTACCGCTTTCTGGTGCGGGAAGGCCGCATTGCTTCAAGCCCCTGTTCCTCGATGGCACTCCCGAAGGTGCCCGACCGCCTTCCCGACGTGCTGAGCGTGGAGCAGGCGAACGAGCTGCTCAGCCAGGATTTCCCTGCCTCTCCGACCGGACTGCGCGACAAAGCGATGCTCGAAGTGCTGTACGGGTGCGGTTTGCGCGCGAGCGAGCTGGTTGCGCTCAATGTTTCCGACGTGCTGTTCGAAGAGGGCTGTCTGCGCGCGTTCGGAAAGGGGAGCAAAGAGCGTATAGTGCCCATTTCGGGCATGGCGGAGGCGGCACTGCGCGCGTACTTGGAGAGCGGGCGCCCTGAGCTTGCGAAAGGCGCGCGCACGGGCGCGCTGTTCCTGAATGCGCGCGGCGGAAGGCTAAGTCGGCAGTCGCTGCATGCCGTGGTCGCGCGAGCAGGGTTGGCTATCGGGGTGCGCAACCTCCATCCGCACACGCTTCGCCATTCGTTCGCGACCCATATGCTCGAGGGAGGGGCTGACCTGCGCGTCATTCAGGATATTCTGGGGCACGCGGACATTTCGACAACTCAGATTTACACCCATGTTTCTCGCGCGCACGTGCGCGAGGAGTACCTTGCGGCACATCCGCGAGCGCGCGGCTAGAACGGGCTTTCCGGCCGGGTGCGCAGCGCGTTCGGGGAGACGCACGGTCAGCCTGTCGGGGCGGCCTCGAGGTGTCTCTCTGCTGCCGGACGCATTCGTCGTCCAGTGCGAGAAGCAGGCGCGTGCATACCGCGTTCTCTTCTTATGCCGGTGCCATATATAGGAAAGAGTTGCGAACGACCGTTTGGCTGCCGATTTCCGCGCCAGACGGTCGAGGGCTGCAACGTTCTTGCGGGGAAGTTGTCCCACCCTTCTCCCACCTTGCCCCACACGCAGGGGGAAATATGTACAAAGTACCAGTTCAAGCGGGTGTTTTGGGTAGATATCGCGAAGCGTTTCTTCGAGGCGTCATCGAAAATGCGTCATAAGCCCACCACAGTTCCCACAGATTTGCAAACTTTTTTTCTTTCGAGCGCGACGCTTGAAGTGGCATCTATATATTGTGGTTCCTCTATTATCCCAGGCAATATATGGAACTTTGCTTTGTCAAAGGCTGCGTTTTTCCCTCCAATAGGCTTTGCGAAGGGTGGGGTGAAGGGGGATTCAACCTCTCGTTGGTGGGATTGTTTCATTGCGGGGTGGGGCGAAGTGGGATAGAATGTCGTCACCGAAAGAGAGCGGAACGCGAAAGGAGCGGGGGATGGCGGGCTTGCATGGCGAATACCGCCACAAACTCGATGCAAAAGGCCGCCTCTCCCTTCCCGCCGCGTTCCGTAAAGCCCTTTCGGGCGACAGTGTCATCGTGACGCTTTCGCCGACGAACGATTATCTGTGCGTGTTCGAGGACGGCGCCTTCGACAGTTGGGTTGACTCGTTGTTTGAGAAGGACGGCGGATACTCGGCGAGCAATCGCCAGCACCTCAAAGCACGCAAGGTCTTGAATTCCCGCGCGAACGACATCGTCATCGACGGGTCGGGCCGTATCGGCCTGTCCTCCGCATTGCGATCGGGCGCAGGGCTGGACAAAGATGTCGTGCTCATCGGCGACGACGATCACTTTGAGATCTGGGATGCCCAGGCTTGGGATGACTTCTGCGACGACGTGGACTTGACCGCGTTGTTCGTGGGGTAGAACAGGCTGGGAACATGACAAGCGAATACCGACACATACCGGTCCTGCTCGCCGAGTGCCTCGAACACTTGAACCTTAAAACGCAGCACACGTTCGTGGACGCAACGCTCGGCGGGGCAGGGCATTCCCTTGAAGCGGCCAAGCGGCTGGGGCGCGAGGGCACGCTCATCGGGATAGACCAGGACGAAGTGGCGCTTGCCGCCGCGGGAGAACGCCTGGGAGCCATCCCGGAAAGCGAACGGCCTGAGCTTTGCCTGCTGCGCGGAAACTTCGGGGATATGGACCGCCTGCTGGTGCAGGCAGAGGTCCCTGCCGTCGACGCATTCTTGTTCGACCTCGGGGTCTCTTCGGTCCAGATCGACACGCCGTCCCGTGGCTTCTCCTTCAAGGAGAATGGCCCCCTTGATATGCGGATGGATCCGGGTAAACAAACCCTGAACGCAGCAGAGATCGTCAACACCTACAACGCAGCAGATCTCGCTCGGATCATCCGTGACTATTCGGACGAGCGGTGGGCAAGCCGCATAGCGGAGTTCATCTGCCGAGCGCGCCAGGATCGTCCCATCGAAACGAGCGAACAGCTCGTGGACATCATTAAGGCCGCTATTCCGGCCTCGGCGCGCAGGGCAGGTGGACATCCAGCGAAGCGGACGTTCCAGGCATTGCGCATTGAAGTGAACGGCGAGCTTGACGTTTTGCGCGAAGGGCTGGAGGCCGCCGTCAGATGGCTGGCGCCGGGCGGACGAATCGTGGTGATCAGCTACCACTCGCTTGAGGACCGCATCGTGAAGGACATCTTCGCGAAGCATGCGAGGGGCTGCACGTGCCCGCCGGATTTGCCGGTGTGCGTGTGCGGGAACAAACCGGTATTGAAGTTGGTGACGCGCAAGCCGTTGGTCCCAACGGCGGAGGAGGTCGAGCGCAATCCGCGTGCGCGCAGCGCGAAACTTCGCGTCGCCGAACGCCTCTGACACGTGCACAGTTCCGTGCGCAAGGGCCCGGCAGGCACGGCCTTCCGGCATGAACGAACGAACAAGAAACGCAGCACGACGTCGCGGAGAACACGGGAAGGAGGCGAGCTGTCATGGCAGGAGCGGCACCGGCGTACCGCTACGATTATCCAGAGCGCGCACGCATTCCCTACCGCGAGCCTGAATTCCGCGTTATGCGCGGCAGGGGCGCTCATGCGACCCCGCTCAACCCGCAGCTGATCTCTTTGGCAAAGATCGGCGCGATCGTGCTCATCGTCGTGGCCTTGGTATGCTGCGTTCGCGTGGCATTTTCTGCGGCCACGGTTACTTCCAGCATTTCTTCCGACCAGCTTTCTGCCCAGATTTCCGAGGTGCGCTCGACGACGGGCGACCTTGAGGTGCGGCAGAGCATGATGTCGAATCCGACCAACCTTCAGCGCGAGGCGGAAGGCCTCGGCATGGTGCCGGCGACCGAAATCGCCGCCATCACGCTTCCCGAGGACGTCGTGCAGACCGACGCCGATGGGAACCTGTCCCTTTCGAAGAGCTTGGCGGTGGCGGCATCGCAGGCTTCCTAGGGGCGGTGCATGCAACGTCATGACCGACATGCCGGGTCGCGTTCGCCGCGGCCCGCTTCTCGTTCTCGCCAGGGTTCTTCCTACAGCGAGCAGGCAATCTTCGGCGAAGGTCGCGCAAAAGCAATCATCCTTGTGTTCCTTGCGCTTTCGCTCGTGTTCGCTGTGCGCTTGGTGCAGTTGACGGTGGTGGACGCGGGCAAGAATGCCGATGCCGCCGCTGATTCCCGAACGGTGTCGATCACCCTTGCGCCCAAGCGCGGCACCATCTACGACCGCAACGGCAATGTGCTTGCGACGAGCGTCGATGCGAAAACCGTCTACTGCAACCCGCGCGATGTCACGGATGCAGACTGGGAGGCCGAGCAGATAGCGTCGGCGCTCGGCGGGAAAGCAAGCGACTACAAAAAACTTCTCACGCAGGACACCACGTTCGTCTACCTGGAGAAACAGGTTGAGATGGAGCGTGCCGAAAAACTGCAGGACCTTAATCTCGACGGCATCTACTTCCTGGACGACTCGAAGCGCGTGTATCCGTACGGCGAAGTCGGAGGCCAGGTCATCGGGCTAATCGACGTGGACGGCAATGGCCTGACGGGCCTTGAGCTGTACTACGACGATATCCTGTCGGGCGAACCGGGCAAGCTGACGGCCCAGTACTACGGCGACGACGGGGCGACCATTCCCGGAAGCGTGACCGAAGACGAGCCGGCGGTCGACGGCGAGGACATCGTCATCTCGCTTGACATCGGCATGCAGCAATACCTGGAAGAGCGCCTGGTGTTGACGGCGGAGGAGCTGGAGGGCAAAGGCGGCAACTCTTTGATCTACGACGGCGGCACCGGCGAGATCTACGCGTGCGCTTCGCTCCCGTACCTCGATCCGTCCGACCGCGAGCATATCAAGGAAGGCTCGACCGAGCTGCGCTCCATTACGACGGCATTCGAGCCCGGCTCCATCTTCAAGACGGTGACGTTCACGGCGATCATGGAGGCTGGCTTGTTCTCGCCTGACGATACGCTGTTCTGCCCGGCGTACCTGCCTGCGGACGAATACTTCGTTTCCGACGCGCACGACCGCGGGGACGAGACCATGACGATTCGACAGATCCTGGACCAGAGCTCGAACGTCGGCACGTCGCTTGCAGCTTCCGAGCTGGGATTCACCGAACTGTACGAGAAGATCCTCGCCTACAATCTCAACGAGCCGACAGGCGTCGACTACCCGGGCGATGCGGGCGGTTTCTTGTCCGAAGTGAGCGAATGGTCCACCATCCAGGCGTACAACGTCAGCTTCGGCCAAGGCATCTCCGTTACGCCGATGCAGATTGCGCGCTTCTATGGCGCGCTGGTCAACGACGGCGTGGAGTGCACCCCGCATTTCCTCATGAAGCGGTTGAACTCCGACGAACAGCCTGAATGGAAGACTGAGCAGGTCATCGAGAACAAAGAGGCTATCGCCACGGTGACCGACATGCTCACGACCGTCGTCGAGGACGGCACCGGCAAGGACGCCGCCATCGAAGGCTACACGGTAGCGGGCAAGACCGGCACGGCCGAGTACGCGAGCGAAAGCGGCGGATACGTCGAAGGCAACTACAACATCTCCTTCGTGGGCTTCCTGCCGAACTCGAATTCCCAGTTGGTTTGTTTTGTGGGCGCGACCGAGGTTCCGGGCGACCGGTCAACCACTGCGGCGTTTAGCGATATAATGTCGTTCGCAACAGAGAGGTACCGCATCGTCGCCGAATAGCGTTCCGCTTGGCGGCGTGAATCGCAGATAGGACACGGTATGACGAAAACTTGCAAAGAACTCTTCGCGGGTATTGACTGCACCGTCATCGGAAACGAGCGCGAGGAGGTTTCCGGCATCGCCTACCGCAGCGACCGCGTGCAGCCGGGAGATGCGTTCTTCTGCATTGTCGGCCTGAAGGTGGACGGCCATACGTTCGCCCAAGACGCTATCGACCGCGGTGCAAAGGTGCTTGTCGTAGAGCGCAAGGTCTACCTGGCAGACGCAACGGACGTGACCGAAGTGGTGGTCTCCGACACGCGCAAGGCCATGGCCGCCGTCTCCGCGAACTTCTACGACCATCCGTCGCGCGACTTCGACCTGGTGGGCATTACCGGCACGAACGGCAAGACGACGACCACCTATCTGGTCGAGCACATCGCGCAGGTCGCGGGGCGCAAGGCGGGCGTTATCGGCACGGTCGGCGTGCGCGTTGGCGGCCAGATGGAGAAAAGCGAGCACACCACGCCCGAATCCCCTGATTTGCAGCGCTTGTTCGCGCGCATGCGCGATGCGCAGTGCGACATGGTCGCCATGGAAGTTTCCAGCCATGCGCTCGACCTGGAGCGTACGTGGGGTTCGCAGTTTGCCGTGACGGCGTTCACGAACCTGACGCAGGATCACCTCGACTATCACAAAACGTTCGAATCGTACTTCGAGGCGAAGGCGCGCCTGTTTTCCAAGGAATACCCGTCCCGTCGCGTGATCTGCATCGACGACGCATGGGGCGCGGAGCTTCTGCGTCGCTGCTCTGCGGCGGAAGACAGCGTCATTTCGACGGGCTTCGATCCGTCTGCCCAGATCCATCCGCACAAGGTGGAGTACTTCAACACCCATACGTCGGTCGACCTGGACGTCCGAGGCGAGCACTACCGGTTCGACTACCCGCTCGTCGGCCGCTTCAACGTGTCGAACGTCATGCTGGCGTTCGGGATCGGCCTGCAGCTTGGGTATCCGGCGGACGTCGTGGCCCAGGCGCTCTCCGAGGCACCGCAGATTCCTGGCAGGCTGCAGCGCGTGCAGGCGGCCCACGATGGCGGCGTTTCGGTCTACGTCGACTACGCCCATACGCCTGACGCCGTGGAAAAGGCGGTCGCATCGGTCAAGAACATCACGCAGGGCCGTACTCTTGTCGTTTTCGGATGCGGCGGCGACCGCGATGCTGCGAAACGCCCCATCATGGGCAAGGCAGCCCTGGCGGGCGACTTCGCCGTGGTCACGTCCGACAACCCGCGCACGGAAGACCCGCTCGCCATCATCGACGACATTGTCGCGGGGATGGGCGAAGGCGAGGGCCGTTTCGAGGTGGAGCCCGACCGCCGCGCTGCCATCGCGAAGGCCATTTCGATGGCACAGCCGGGCGACGCCGTTCTTATTGCGGGCAAAGGCCACGAGGACTACCAGCTTGTCGGCGACAAGGTCCTTTCTTTCGACGACCGCATCGTCGCTGCCGAAGAGCTCGAGCGGGCGTTCTCGTAGCCGTCGCGCTGTCATGGAAGAGGTGGAGCTTTCCGCATGCGATTGAAACCGATCGAAATCCGAGATTTCACAGCAGGACGGTTCGTGGTCGAGCCGTCCTGTGTTGATATGCCCGTAACGGGCCTTACCTGGGACTCGCGCGATGTCATGCGCGGGGATTTGTACGTGGCGCTGCCGGGGGAGCGCGTTGACGGGCATGATTTCGCCGCCGCCGCGATAAAGGGCGGTGCAGTCGGCGTGCTTGCGTCCCATGCGCTCGAAGAGAGCGTCCTTGCGGACGTGCGCGCGGCCGAAGGCTTCGTTATCGAGGTGCCCGATACAGCACGCGCGGTCAGGGACCTGGCGTGCGGTTGGCGCGGGCTGCTGCACGGCCGCGTGGTCGGCGTGACCGGGTCGACTGGCAAGACGTCGACGAAAAACCTCGTGCGCGACGTGCTGTCGGCGCGGTTTGCGACGGTCGCGACCAAAGCAAACCAGAACAACGAGCTGGGCGTGCCGAAGACCGTGCTTTCTGCCGAAGCTGACACGGAAGCGGTCGTGGTCGAAATGGGCATGCGCGGGCAAGGCCAGATCGAAGAGCTGTGCTCGTTCGTTCGCCCGCATGTCGGCTTGATCACGAACGTGGGAGAAAGCCATATCGAGCTGCTGGGGAGCCGCGAGAACATCGCGCGCGCCAAAGCCGAGCTCATCGAAGCCCTTCCGGATGGAAGCGGCGTTGCGGTGCTGAACGCGGCCGACGAGTTCACGCCGTTCGTGCGCGAGGTTGCTCGCACGGATGCGCGCGGGATCGACGTGCTGCTCTATGACGGCTCGGGAGCGCCTGCGCCCGATGCGGCGGTGTTCGCAACGGACGTGGAGCTTGACGGTGAAGGTCGTCCGCGCTTTGTGCTCCATGCAGGCGGCGCAAGCTGCCCGTGCACTTTGCCGGTGTTCGGCCTGCATAATGTCCATAACGCCTGCGCAGCGGCAGCTGTCGGCGTGGCGTCCGGCATGAGCGTTGAAGAAATAGCCGCCGCGCTTGCTGAGGCGCAAGCGGAAGGCGGACGGCAGGAGGTTCTGCGCGCGCCGGGCGGCTGGACGGTCGTGAACGACGCCTACAACGCAAACCCCGATTCGATGAAGGCTGCGCTGGCGTACTTTGCTGCGCTTTCTGTCGAAGGCCGTCGCATTGCGGTTTTGGGGGACATGGGGGAGCTTGGCTCCTTTGCCGTCGACGGCCATGAGCGCGTGGGCGTCATGGCAGCGCAGGCGGGCCTCGATGCGCTGGTGTGCGTCGGTGAGCTCTCTCGCTCCATGGCCGACGCTGCGCGTCAGGCAGGCATGGACGATGCCGCCGTTTCCTGGGTTGCCTCGCGCGACGAAGCGCTTGACGCCGTGCGCGCTGCGATAGCGCCTGGAGATGCAGTCCTGGTCAAGGCGTCGCATTTCATGGGCCTTGAGCGCTTGGCGGAAGGTCTGGTGAAGTAAATGTTCGAAATCTTTGCGGCATATCCCACGTTCCTGACGTTCCTTTCGTTCGTGCTGGCGGCGGCCATCACGCTTGCCGTGATGCCGCTGTTCATCAAATTCCTTCGCCGTGTCCACATCGGTCAGCAGGTGCGCGCCGACGGCCCGCAAAGCCATTTGGTGAAGCAGGGCACGCCTACCATGGGCGGCGTGGTCATGCTCGTTGCCGTGGCAGTGGCTGCGATCGCGGTGGGAACGCCCGTTCCCGAAACGCTTTCGCTCGTAGCGGCGACCTTGCTTGCGGGCGCGCTCGGCCTCTTCGACGACGCGTCGAAGGTCGTCAAAGAGCGTTCGCTCGGCCTGACGCCCAAAGCGAAGCTTCTGGGGCAGTTCCTTATCTCCACGTTCTTCTGCCTGTACGCGGTGAACGCCCTTGGCGTTGCGCCGACGGTGGAGATACCGTTCGTCTACACCTTCGATCTGGGTGTTCTGACCACGGTGCTGCCGTTGGGCGACGGTGTCGAAGTGCCTTGGCTGTACGTGGTGTTCGTCGACATTCTGCTGATGGGCATGTGCAATGCGGTCAACCTGACCGACGGCTTGGACGGCCTGGCGGCGGGCACGGTGATGATCGTCATGCTCGTGATGGCCATGATCGCCTATCGTTCGAACCTGCTGGACAGCGCTATCTTCAGCGCTGCTATCGCCGGCGCGTGCCTGGGCTTTCTGTGGTTCAACTCGTACCCGGCGGACATCTTCATGGGCGATACGGGCTCCCTTGCCCTCGGCATGGCGCTTGGGTGCTTGGCCGTCATTACCAAGACCGAGTTCATCTGCATTATCATCGGCGGCTTGTTCGTGGCCGAGGCGCTTTCGGTCATGCTGCAGGTTTTCTATTACAAGCGCACGAAGAAGCGCCTGTTCCTCATGGCGCCCTTGCACCATCATTTCGAGAAGAAGGGATGGAGCGAGACGAAGGTGGTCATCCGCTTCTGGATCATCTCGGGCATCCTGGCCACCATCGGGTTCTCTGTCTACTTTGCACAGTCGCTGGCGCACGTCGCCTAGGAGGTTTTCATGGCACCAATGCACGGATACCAGGGCGAGCCAGCCCCTTTGGGCGATGTTCTCGTTCTTGGCCTGGGGACTTCGGGAAAAGCCGCTGCGTCCTACCTTTCGCGCTTGGTCGGCTCCCGCGTCGACTCGCTGACCGTTTTGGCGGGCAAGCGCACGGAGGATGCCGAACGGTTCGCCGATGAGCTGAAGCGCGCTTGCGGTGCGCATGTCGCCTTCGACACCGAAGAGGTCGAAGGCACCTACCATCTGTGCATTGCGAGCCCGGGTATATCCGAATTCTCGGACTTTTATCGCAACGCCCTTCGCGCAAGCAGGGAAGTGGTAAGCGAGGTCGAGTTCGCGTGGCGCGAATCGCCTGCGAGTTCGCGTTGGGTCGCCATCACCGGCACCAACGGCAAGACCACCACGACTGCCCTGACGGCGCATGTGCTCTCTTCTGCCGGGCTTGCTGCCGTTGCGTGCGGCAATATCGGGGATGCGTGCATTGATGCGGTCGCGGCAGGAGATGCCGACGTGTTCGTTGCGGAGGTTTCGTCCTATCAGCTTGCATCCACTTCGCAGTTTTGCCCGGACGTTGCCGTGCTGCTCAACATCACGCCCGACCATATCAAATGGCACCGGTCGCTCGAGAATTACGCTGCGGCAAAGTACAAAGTGCTTGCGAACTTGGCACAAGCGCCGGACGGCGTCTGCATCCTTGATGCGGTGAACGACGTCGTGCGCGAAGGACAGGTCAAGCGTCTGCGCGCGCAGTCTCGGGACGAGCGCGGTTTCGATTACGTGCCGATCGGCTGTGCTGCCGGACTTTCTGCCAGCATGCGGGATGCGTGCGGCAGCGAGAACGCCGCCTTCCTTGACGAGGGCGTGCTGCGCGTTGATTTCCGCGGCTGCGAGCATCAGCTCCTGCCTGCTTCCTCGCTGCAGATCAAAGGCGAGCACAATGCGAGCAATGCGCTCGCGGCGGCTTCCGTCGGCTTTGCGCTCGGCCTTGAGGAATCGTCCGTGCGGGAGGCGCTGGCAAGCTTTACGCCCCTTGCGCACCGCATCGAACCGTGCGGGTCGGTGCATGGCGTTGCCTGCTACAACGATTCGAAGGCGACGAACGTGGACGCCACGCTCAAAGCGCTTTCGGCATTCGGGGAGGTGCGTCCTATCGTCCTTTTGGGCGGTGACGACAAAGGCACTGACCTGGCAGAGCTGGTTTCGGCGGCACGAGCACACTGCAAAGCGGTCGTCTGCTACGGTGCTTCGGCCGAGCGTTTCCTTGCCGCTTTCGGAGGGGTCTGCCAGCATGCTGACAGCGCGCACGGCGAGCTGGCGGTATTCGAAGCGGAGCATATGGAGGACGCCTTGGACGTGGCGCTTGGCGCGGCGTGCGAAGGCGACGTGGTCGCGCTGTCTCCCGCATGCGCGTCGTTCGACGAGTTCTCATGCTACCAAGAGCGCGGAGACGTGTTCAAACGGCTGGTGGCAGAGCGCGCGAGAAAGGGAGCTTGATAGGCAATGGCATTTGGGCAGAACACCGCAACAATTCGCAGCACGCCCTCCCAAAACGCCCCCGTTCGACGCTTCGGCACGGTTCCTGCCGAAATCATGGGGCCGCGCATCCTGTTCATGCTGGCTGTCATGGCATTGGTGCTCTTCGGCCTTGTCATGGTGTTTTCGGCATCCACCATCGAAGCTATCAGCGAAGGAGAGTCGCCGACGTCGTTCGTGACGAAGCAACTGCTCTTCGCCATCGGCGGTCTGGCTCTTTGCGTGCTGTGCGCAATCATTCCCTACCAGAAATGGCTGACGCGCTGGACGCTCGTCATATGGGCGCTGGCTGTCATGCTTATTGTCCTGACGGCCCTGATGGGCACCGAAGAGCTGGGCGCAACGCGCTGGCTGCAGCTGGGCCCGGTGAGCTTGCAGCCGTCAGAGTTCGCTAAGATCGCGTTCGTGCTGGCGGCAGCGCGCGCTATCCAGCTGTTCCGCATGGGGGAGATGGACGTGCGGATGTTCGTGGCGAGCATCTTCGTCCAGATAGCGGTTCCGATCGCGTTTTTGTACGTCACGCAGTCCGACCTGGGAACCATGGCAATCTGCGCAGTGAGCATCCTTGCGGTGCTCTGGGCGGGCGGCATCTCGGCGCGCACGATCGGCATCGTTGCAGGCGTCCTGTTCGCTATTGCGGTCGTGGGCATCTTCTCGTCCCCTTACCGCCTGGCGCGTCTGACCTCGTTCATGAACCCGTGGGATGACGGAAAGGGCGGTCTGGGAACGGGCTTCCAGCTCATCCATTCGTTCTACGCGTTCGGCGAAGGCGGGGTGCTTGGCGTCGGACTGGGCAATTCGAGCGAGAAGTTCCTGTATCTGCCCGAGGCGGAGACCGACTTCATCTACGCGGTCATCGGGGAGGAGCTTGGCCTGGTGGGCGCGCTTGCGGTCGTAGCGCTGTTCGTTCTGCTGTTGTACGCAGGCCTTCGCATTGCACGCACGGCCCCTGACAATTTTGGGTCGATGGTCGCATGCAGCATCACTGTCATGATCGTGTTCCAGGCGTTTCTGAACATGGCATGCGTTATCGGCGTGGCTCCTACGACGGGCAAGCCGCTGCCGTTCATATCGTCAGGCGGATCATCGTTGGTCGCGTCGTTCATCATGGCGGGCCTTGTGCTGAGCGTATCGCGCCAGTCGTCTGCGCCCGACGAGCACGATCGCAGGCGTGCAGACCTGCGCATCGTCCGCGCAGACTACGGGTATTCTGACGAAGGCGTGCAGGCGGGCTCTCGTGGGCGTGGCAGGCAGGCAGGGCGTGCGCCCTACCGAGCGGACGACGTCGCTTCCCGGCGGACGCCTTCGCGCTCGGGACGGCGTATGGACCGCGCTGCTGCGCGCAAAGGCGCGGCGCGAAGAAGAGAGCAGTCGGCAAGCAGCTCGCAGAGAAGAAGTAGGAGGTAGGCATGCGCGTGATACTCTCCGGCGGAGGAACTGCCGGGCATATCAACCCAGCCCTTGCGTTGGCGGAAGTTTTGCAGGCGCGCGGCCATGAAGTGCTGTTCGCGGGAACGCCGCAAGGCGTCGAGGCGCGCCTTGTGCGCGAAGCGGGCATTCCGTTCACCGGCTTCGAGGCGTCGGGCTTCAACCGGAACCATCCTACGAGCATCGTCAAGGCCGTTGCGAAGATCCAGAAAAGCACGGGCGCGGCGAAACGCTGGTTCCGCGAGATCAAGCCTGACGTCGTTGTCGGGTTCGGCGGCTATGTCTGCATTCCGGTCGGTCGCGCCGCGGAATCGCTCGGCGTGCCCACGGTGGTCCACGAGCAGAATTCCGTCATGGGCATGGCGAACAAGTATCTTGCCAAGCGGGCAGAAGCGGTCGCGCTTACCTATGAAGTGGCAGGCGCTCCCGTTGCCGACAAGTCGAAGCTGTGCGTGACGGGCAACCCGGTGCGCTCCTCGGTCCTCTCCTCGACGCGCGAGGAGAGCAGGCGTGAGCTCGGCATCCCGAACGACGCGCTCATGCTGCTCGTATTCGGCGGGAGCTTGGGCGCACGGCATGTGAACACGGCGGTCTGCCGCCTTAAGGATCGGCTGCTGGCGGTCGACGGCCTGTACGTGATGCACGTGACCGGGCCGAAGGAGCTCGAGACCGTGCGCGAAGCGCTTGCGCTCACGGACGAAGAGGCCGCACGCTGGGAGGTGCTGGGCTACCAGAACCGCATGGGCGAGGCGATGGCAGCGTGCGACATGGTCGTTTCGCGCGCGGGTGCCACGTCGCTTGCGGAGATATCGGCCCGCCGTATCCCGGCGCTCTTGGTGCCGTTTCCTTTTGCGACCGAAGACCACCAGACCACGAACGCGCGGGCGTACGTCGAACGGGGCGCGGCGCACATGATCGCCGATGCGGAGGTCGAAAGCCCCGAGTTCGAGCGGTTGCTGTTCGACATGATAGAGCGTCCCGAAGTGCGCGATGCCATGCAGGCTGCAGCAGCGACGTTCGAAACGGAGGACGCTGCGGGCAAGCTCGCGGACGTGGTTGAAGCGGCCGCAGCGAAAAGAAAACCGCTACAATAGCCCGAGTACCATCCTCGGAGGAGATCGCATATGACTGAGCAGACAATTCGATCGGTCCATTTCATCGGCATCGGCGGAGTGGGCATGAGCGGCATCGCGCGCGTTGCTCACGACCAAGGCATGGTCGTGAGCGGCTCCGACTTGCGCGATTCCCGCTATACGCAGCAGCTGCGCGAGCAGGGCATCACGGTGTTCGTGGGGCACAGCGCGGACAATATCCCGGACCCGACGCCCGACGTCGTCGTGGTCTCGACAGCGATCCTCGACAACAATCCGGAGTTCGCGGCGGCGAAGGAGCGTGGTATTCCTATCTGGCACCGTGCCAAGATGCTTGCAGCTCTCGGCGTCGGCAAGCGCACGCTTGCCGTGGCGGGCACGCACGGAAAGACCACGTCGTCGTCGATGCTGGCGAGCACTCTTGATGCGCTGGGCCTCGACCCGACGTTTCTGATCGGCGGTATCGTGCGCTCCTACCAGACTAACGCGCATTCCGGTACGGGCGAATACTACGTGGTCGAAGCGGACGAATCGGACAAGTCGTTCACCTACCTGGATCCGGCCGCCGTCATGGTCACGAATATCGAGGCCGACCATCTTGACCACTATGCAGACTTGCAGGAGATCTACGCGAAGTTCGCCGAGTTCATCGGGTCGGTGCGCGACGGCGGTCCTATCGTGGTGTGCGGCGAGGACGAGGCTTTGGTGAACGTCGCCCGCTCCACCGGGCGCTCTATCCTGACCTACGGGTTCTCCGAAGGGTGCGATGCGCGCATTGAGGAATACCGTCCGCACGGCGTGGGCAGCACGTTCGCGCTGGTGCTGCCGGACGGTCAGCGCGTGGAGGGGTCCATCAAGCAGAATCCCGGCAAGCACAATGTCCTCAACGGCGCAGGCGTTCTTACCCTGTGCTGGGCGCTCGGCATTCCCGTGCAGGAGGCGGCTGCAAAGCTTGCGGAGTTCGCTGGCGTCAAGCGCCGTTTCGACCTTGTGGGGGAAACGTGCGGCGTGACCGTCGTCGACGACTACGCGCATCATCCGACCGAGATTGCCGCGACCATCAAGGCGGCGCGCGAGCTTGATTTCCAGCGCGTCATCGTCCTGTTCCAGCCGCATCGCTATTCGCGCGTCAAATTGTTCACTGAAGTTCTGCGCGACGAGTTCGCCTGCGCGTTCGACGAAGCTGACGAGCTGGTGTTCGGCGACGTCTACCCGGCGGGCGAAGCCCCCGTTCCGGGCGTGTCGGGCAAAACGTTCCTCGACGTCGTTCTTGCGCACGAGGGGCATCCGCCCGCAACGTACGTGCACCGTCGTCTTGACCTTGTTCCGCATCTGGTCAGCATGGTGAAGCCGGGCGATCTGCTCATTACCATGGGCGCGGGCGACGTAACGGCGGTCGGACCGCAGGTCGTTGCCGCTTTGCAGGGCGAAAAGGCGTAGCGCGCATGGCAGACCGCTACAGTCGGCCTTCCGTGGGCGGCCGAAGAGCGACCGGGGAGTCCGGACGCTCGGGCCGCAGCGTTCGCATGCCCCAGACCAACCCGCGGCGCCCTCGCTCGACCGGAGCATCGTACGGCCGTGCGTCAAAGACCGCTCCGTCGAACGCAGGCGGTCGGTCCGGACGCGGCGCATCGCCGACGATTCGCTCGGTGCGCGTCGGCGATGTGGGAAGGTCCGGCCGCGCCGGAAGTATGAACGCTGCATATCGCAGCTACATGCAGCGCTTCGTGAAAATCGGCATTGCGCTGCTTGTCGTGGTGGCGGTGCTGTTCGGGCTGTACCTTTCGCCGCTGTTCGGCATCACCAACGTGACCGTGACAGGCGTGTCCCATATTACGGCGACCGCCATGGCGGAGCTGGCGGCGGTCCCGGTCGACTCCACGCTTCTGCGCGTTGACACGGCTGGCATAAAAAGCCGCCTGCTGACCAATGCATGGGTAAAGGATGTGGCCGTAAAGCGCGTGCTTCCGAGCACGCTCGAGCTTGCCATCACCGAACGCGAGGTCGCTGCGATCGTGCAAGTGCCGTCCGAAGACGGCGGGTCGACCAGGAACTGGGCTATCGCCTCTGACGGCATCTGGCTCATGGACATCCCCGACCAGGGAAGCGACGAGGCGGCGAACGTGAGCAGCCAGGTTTACGCTGATGCTGAAAGCGCGCTCAAGATCACGAACGTTCCCTACGGCGTGAGCCCGCAGGTCGGTAGCGCCTGCACCGACGAAAGCGTCCTCAACGCGCTTTCCATCGTTTCAGGGATGACGACGAGCTTGAAAGAGCGGGTTGCGAGCGTGAACGTTTCAGGCGTGGACAATACGGTGCTCACGCTCGACGACGGGGTGCAGATAGCCTTTGGAGACGACGAGAGCATCCGCGACAAAGAGCGCATCTGTCTGGAGCTGCTCGAACAGCATGCGGGCTCGATTTCCTACATCAACGTGCGTACGCCGGACCGTCCGACATGGCGTTCTCTCTAGTATTCCGGCAGGCGGCGTCCAAGGCCGGACGCCGCCGCCCACCGGTCGTGGCGCAATCTCCATAACCCCTGCTTGACGTTTGCATTCAGTAGGACATTGTGTAAAATGAGCGACGTGTGGGTTGCAAAAGCGGCGTTCGTCCGCGCAACCGGAAGAAATCGCAGCAAAATACGCAGCATTACGCGGAGGAACACCATGCAACATCCTAAAGCAGACCACCTGGCGGTCATCAAAGTCGTCGGTGTGGGCGGCGGCGGCACGAATGCGGTTAACCGCATGGTTGAAGCCGGCGTCAAAGGCGTCGAGTTTATTGCGGTCAATACGGACCATCAGGCGCTGCTCATGTCGGACGCCGACAAGACTATCCATATCGGCGAAGAGCTGACGCGCGGCCTGGGCGCCGGCGCGAACCCGGAGGTCGGGTGCCAGGCTGCCGAGGAAAGCCGCTCGGAAATCCGCGAGGCCCTCGCTGAGGCCGACATGGTGTTCGTCACCGCCGGCGAAGGCGGCGGTACCGGCACGGGCGCTGCCCCGGTCGTCGCGGAGATTGCGCGCGAAGAGATCGGCGCGCTCACGGTCGGCATCGTCACGAAACCGTTCTCCTTCGAAGGCCGTCTGCGCCGTAACCAGGCGGAGCAGGGCATCGACCTGCTCTCTCAGAAGGTCGACACGCTCATCGTTATCCCGAACGACCGCCTGCTGGAGATCGTCGAGAAGAAGACGAGCATGCTCGACGCCTTCCGCATTGCCGACGATACGCTGCGCCAGGGCATCCAGGGCGTCACGGACCTCATTACCATCCCGGGCCTTATCAACCTTGACTTCGCGGACATCCGCACGGTCATGAAGGACGCCGGCACCGCCATGATGGGCATCGGCGCCGCCAGCGGCGAAAACCGCGCGCTGGAGGCCGCCCAGCAGGCCACGAACTCCAAACTGCTCGAAGCGTCCATTGCCGGTGCTTCGCGCGTTCTGTTCTCCATCGCCGGCAGCCCGGACCTTACGCTTGCAGAGGTCGACGAGGCGGCCCGCACCGTCGAGGCTTGCGCCGACGAGAACGCCAACATCATCTACGGCCAGATTATCGACGAGCGTCTGCAGGACGAAATCCGCATCACGGTTATCGCCACGGGCTTCAGCCCCGAGCCGGCAAAGCGCAACGACGTGAATCCGCGCAAGGACCTGTTTGCGTCCACGGCAGAGCCGTCGCGCCCGTCGTACCAGAGCTATAGCTCCTCTTCGTCTTCTGAAGGCCGTTTCGCCGACGAGGACTACATCCCTGACTTCCTGAAGCGCCAGCGCTAACGAGGCGCCGCTTCCTGTCATGAAAAAGACGACTCTGGAACTCGTGGAACCACGACTTTCCCAGGGTCGTTTTTCGTCTCTCGAGGCTTTGACCGACGAAGCTCTCTTCCGCCAGACGGGCGTGCGCATTGCGTTCACAGGTCGAACGGGCGGCGTGAGCACAGGGCCGTACGCGTCGTTGAACCTTGGCGCCCACGTGAAGGACGATCCGGCATGCGTTGGGGAAAACCGTCGTCGTGCGATGGAAGCGTTCGGTGCAGAAGGATTTCCGCTGATCGTGCCGAACCAGGTTCATGGTGACGTGGTCTTGACGGTAGATGAGCCGGCCGCCGCCCCGTGCATCCAGAAGGCAGCCGACGAAGGGGCCGACGGTATCGTCGTCACGTGCGCAGGCGTCGCGAGCTTGCTCTGCTTTGCAGACTGCATGCCGGTCATTGTCGTGTCGCCCAGCGGTGCTTTCGCGGTCGTCCACGCTGGCTGGCGCGGTGTGATGGCGCAGATTGCGGCAAAAGCGGTCGGCGCCCTCCTGGAAGCAGACCGCGCGCAAGGGGAGGGGACCACGGCGGATATGCTGAACGTGTACGTGGGACCTCACATCCAGGCAGAATGCTTCGAGACCTCTTCTGAAATCCACGACGAGTTCGTGCGGACGTTCGGTTCGGCGTGCTCGGCGGGACCGCGCCATGTGAGCCTGGTTGCCGCCCAGCGCGAGAGCCTCTCCCGCGTCGGCGTCGACATGCGACGCGTTGCGGATGCGGGAATATGCACTGTATGCTGTAACGATGCGTACTATTCGTACCGCGCACAGGAAGGTGTGTGCGGACGGCACGGGGCGTTTGCCTTCCGTGCGCAATAGACCGGAAACCTGCGGCTTTGTGTGCGCAGGAGTGTCCAGGCATGCGCCCGCACCGAGGCGGGCGCTGCCGCGAAGGAGGCGTTGAACATGGGCATTGCGCAACGTTACCTGCGGTTGCGCGCTGAGCTTGACGAGGAATGCCGCGCGTGCGGCAGGGATCCTCGCGAAGTCTTGCTGTTGCCGGTTTCGAAAACGGTCGGCGTTCCCGAAGTACGACAGGCCATGGAGGCAGGCGCATTCGACTTCGGCGAAAACCGACCGGACTGCATTGTCGAAAAAGGAGAAGCGTTGCCACAGGTGCGCTGGCACTTTATCGGAAACGTGCAGTCCCGACGGATTCGCGACATCGTTTCCCATGCGTGCTTGGTGCATTCCCTGTACGAAGAAAAACACCTGGCGAAAGTCGATGCGGTTGCAGCTGAGCTGGGCAAAGTGCAGGATGTGCTGCTGGAAGTGAACGTTTCGGGCGAGGAGAGCAAATCGGGCCTTTCCCCGCAAGACGTTGCCGACGTCTTGGCGTTTTGCGGCGGGCTTGCGCAGGTGCGCGTGCGCGGCCTTATGACCATGGCTCCGCAGGGAGACGCCGAAACGGCGCGCGAGACGTTCGCGGGGCTTTCGGCGTTGAGGGACCGCCTTCAACGAGAGGTTGCTTCAGAGTTCCCAAATTGCCAGCTCAATGAGCTTTCTATGGGAATGAGCGAGGATTGGCGCGAGGCTGTTCCCTTCGGCGCTACTATAGTTCGGATTGGACGGGCGGTCTTCGACGACTCGTTCGAGCATGATGACCTCGAAGCTGCAGGGCGTGCGAGCGCCTGAGCGTACGCAGGGGTTTGGACGACAGTCAGGAGTTTTTGACATGGCAAGGTTCTCGTTCTCGCACGGCAGCGACGTGCTGTCGGGCATTAAGAGCAAGCTCGGTTTTTCCGACGGCGGTTCGCGCCGTGATTACGACGACTACGACGACTACGACGACGCACCGTACGAAGACGAATACGCGGACGATCCGTATCGTGGCGACTACGCCTACGATAACTCGGCCCCGGTTTCTTCGCGCCCTTCGGGCAGCTCGCGCAGCACGTTCGAGCCGACGCGTCCGCGCCTCGTTTCGTTCGAGGACGTTCGCTCCTCCACGCAGGTTCCCGATCCGTTGAGCCACGACCCGCTTGCCGCTCGTCACGTCGTGACCACGTCCGACGAACGCCCGCGCACGACCACAAGCGACGCTATCCGCTCGGGCACGTTCGCTTCGGGCATGCGCGCAGCGCGCTCGGCGGGATATAACTCGCTGTTCGAATCGACGGCCGCCGCCGCGTCGGAGAAGTCTGCGGATGCAGGCGCATCCCTGTCTTCTTCGGCCTCTTCGCCTGTGGGCATGCCGTCCGACCCGACTATTCCGGTATTCCAGCCGAAGCGTTCCGTGACGGTGCTGAAGCCGACCGCCTATGACGAAGTGGAACAGATCGCGAAATCGCTCAAGGCGGGCGACGCGGTAGTGCTCCAGCTGATGAACACGCAGAATGCCCTCTCAAAGCGCATCCTGGACTTCTCGTTCGGTGTTTCGAGCGCCCTTGACGCGAAGGTCGACTGCATTGCGGACAAGGTGTTCGTCATCACGCGCGGCAAAGAGCTGACCGACGAAGAGCGCACGAAGCTGCGCAACCAGGGGGTGTACTAATGGCGTACGGTTGCCTGCCGCGCGCAAAGGCTCTTTTCTGCGGTGCTAAGGAGGGCGCTGCATGCTAGCACTCCAGTCTCTTCTGCTCGCGCTGTCCGATGCGTACTGCATGGTGATTTTCATCTACATTCTGATGTCGTGGTTCCCGCTGGGCTCCGGCATCGTGGGTGACGTCTATCGTTTCCTGGGCAAGCTTTGCGACCCGTACCTTGACGTGTTTCGTCGCTTCATTCCTCCGATTGGGGGAATGATTGACGTTTCGCCCATCGTCGCATTGCTTGTATTACAATTAGCCACTAGGTTCGTCGTCGGTTTGCTGTAAAGGCCGACGCAGCTCGCTACGTTACGGAGGATCATTCAATGGCCATCACTTCGGGTGACATTCACAATCAAAGCTTCTCTATCGACCGCAAGGGCTACAACGTCGACGAAGTCGACGTGTTCCTGGAGCATGTCGCGAATGAAATCGACCTGCTGAACGAGCAGATTGACCAGCTGAGCAGCCAGGTGAACGACCTGGGTGCTGCGCTTCAGCAGCGCGAAGAAGAGCTTGCTGCCGCGCAGTCTGCTCCGGCGGCCCCGGCAGAAGAGTCCACGCCGCTTCCGGTGAACGCGACTCCGGACGAGAAGGACGAGCGCATTGCGGAGCTCGAGCGCAAGCTTGAGGAGCGCAAGCTCGACGACAACGCCATCGCCAAGGCGCTCATTACCGCACAGCGCTCCGGCGAAGAGGTCATCGCCAAGGCGAAGTCCGACGCCGAGGGCATGCGTCGCGACGCCGAAGAGGAAGCCCGTCGCATCCTTGCGAAGGCCAACGGCGAGAAGCAGCGCATTCTGGAGTCCATCGACTCGCTCCAGAAGGACCGCGAGGACGTGCGCGCTGAATACCAGACGCTGTTGCGCGGCTTCATCAACTCTGCCACGAAGACGCTTTCCGAAATCGGCGGCGAGTCCATTGCCGTCTCCTCGTACGCGGGCGACTCTTCTCTCGGCTGCTCCGAAGCCGAAGAGTCGACGGGCCGTGTTGCTGCGCGCGCCCAGGCTCCTGTTCGCCGTGAAGTGAGCTCTGCAGTTGCCACCTACACCACCCCGCAGGTCAACAGCACGGTCGTCTCTCCGGCGACTCCGCGTCCTTCGAAGATCGAGAAGGACCTGAGCGGTTACGGCGACGCTGACGACAATTTCGAATTCGAAGACGTCGAGTAGAGAGTTGCGCGTGCCTACGGCACGCGCAACTGCTCGACGCTGCGAAGCGCCCTGGCACCGAATTCTGCCATTCAAAAAGCCCTGTGCGGACCAAAGTCCAGCACAGGGCTTCTTTCATGTCAGCCTTCGGCACCAGGGCGCTTCTCGCTGACTTTACGAACGACCTATGGGATGACTGCGCAACTGCTCGACGCCCAAGAACCGCCTGGCATGGAATCTAGCCATTCAGAGGGGGTCCGGTGGACCATAGTCCAACCGGGCCCCCTCTTCATGTCTATTGTCTACGCCAGGGCGCTTCTCGCTGACTTCGCGAACGACAAAGGTGAGGTGCTCCAGCCTGCAGCAATGCACACCCGTTCGCGAGAGATGTTCCTGACGTGTTGAGTGCGCATTTTCCATTCCGTTCGCAACGTCAGCGAGCGTGCTTCTAGCGAGTCAGATTGACACGAAATGAGGCCATGGCTGGACTATGGTCCGCCATGGCCTCATTGAGCGACAAGATGACCGCTGGAAACGTGCACAGCGTCGAGCAGTTACGCCGGCCTGTCGGCCGGCGTAACAAAAGAGCAAGTGGGCTTGTAAGCCGGGTTCTGTCGCGGACGATCATTTATCTTGGACGCACGTCACCGTGCGCCTCGAGCACGCAACCCGAATGCACGGAAGGGCGGCCGTATCGCACTCCTATTTGCGCTTGCTCCAGATGGGGTTTTCCAAGCCGCGCCGTTGCCGGCGCGCTGGTGCGCTCTTACCGCACCGTTTCAGCTTTTCTCCTGCCGCGAAGCAGGGGAGTTTTCTTTTCTGTGGCACTTTCCGTCGGGTCGCCCCGCCCAGCTGTTAGCTGGCATCTTGCCCTTGGGAGCCCGGACTTTCCTCACGCCGAAGCGCGCGATCGCCTTGCCCGCTTGCGGACGGTATTGTAGCACGAGCCTGCAGCCGTCAAGGAAATACCACGAGGAGGCGCACGTTCTTTGGCGGGCGTGCGCGCTCGCTAGAACGGTGCATCGTAGGGACTGCTGACCTCTATGCGCTCTTTACCGCGGCACAGTTCCGTCATTTTCTTCAAAAGTTCTTCCTGCGTACCGTCGAGCATGAGCAGGGAAAGCGTCACTTCGTCGGTGAAGACGGAGTCTGCCACCTTCGCACCGCATTCTTCAGCGCAGCGGAGCGTGCGCTCGTAGAGCGCGTACTCGACGTGCACGGTCACGTCCACGCAGCGCGAGACGGTCACTTTTTCTGCGGCGGCCAACCCTGCTTGCGTCGCCTGGGTGTAGGCGCGGACGAGACCTCCCGTGCCCAGCAGGATACCGCCGAAATACCGCGTGACGACCACGATGACGTCGGTCAGCCCGGCATGCTGGATAGCTTCCAGAGTCGGCATCCCGGCCGTCTTCTGGGGTTCTCCGTCGTCTGAATAGCGAATGCGGCCGTCTGCTCGCAGGATGTAGGCGTACACGTTGTGTCGCGCCATGCGGTTTTCGGCGCGCACGCGCTCAAGGAAAGCCACTGCTTCTTCCTCGGTTTCCACATGGGAGACCGAGGCGATGAAACGGCTTTTCTTTTCGACGATCTCTGCGACGGCGGTGCCGCGTATGGTGGTGTAAGACTGCATGCGGCCATTGTACACGAGACGTTGCAATCGGGCGGGTCGTTTCGAAGGGGAAGGCGGCGGGCGCGTGCGATGCAGCCGACGTTCGCCGTCGTGCGGACGCTGCGGGCGAAAAGCGGGAAACCCCGATTGCCCTCGCAGGCAGCGTTGGCTAGAATAGGCGAAATCATGACCGCTAACAACGCGTTGACCTGCGAGCACTCTTGGAAATGGGAGCTTTCGGAAGGAGCCGTGCCCATGAAACGCATCCTGCTTTTGGCCGCCGCCTGGGCGTGCTGCGCCCTGGGCGTGGCGGGCATTGCCATTCCCGTGCTGCCGACCACGCCGCTGTTGCTGGCTGCTACGTTCCTGTTCGCGCGCTCCTCGCCGCGTCTGCACGCATGGATTGTCTCTTCACGGCTGTACTGCCTCTACGTCGCGCCGTTCAAGGCTGCCGGCGGCATGCCGCTCGCCGCGAAGGCGAAGGCGCTGTTGATGACGTACGCGGTCATGGGCATCAGCGCCTACCTGGTGCAAAAGCCCGTTGTCTGGGCCATCCTGGCGTGCTGCGCTGTGCTGATAGCCTACATCATCCTCGTGCGCGTGCCCTCCGTCAAAAGCGAGCGCGTGGCGGCGCTGCGCTCCGCTCGTACGAAAGCAGAGTGACCGCTCCGTCCGGTTCTGGGTGCCCCCGGAGGGCGGCGATGGGGAGAGGCGTGGTGGCCTGTGCGCAGCCTGCGAGGCGCGCGGTGCCAGAAGGCGGGTCTCCTCGCCGGACAGATTGGGACGCGCTAGCCAGTGTGCGGGCGTCAGATTGGAGATCGCCGGACTTTGCCGGGATGTGAAAAGCGGGAAGGCAGCTTTCTTTCGGCCGCCTTCCCGCTTTGCCGTCGTATTGGTTCGTGCTCGTGCGAGCTTGCAAAACCCGCTAGACCGAAGCGGGGTCGTCGTTCTCTTCCATTTCGTCCGCTTTGCGCTCTATGCGCTCCGCTGCCTCGCGCCCTGCTTCGCCCACGCGGTCGCCGAACTCTTTCAGGGGGCCGTTCTCGGTGGCGTCGTCGATGAAGTCGCTGGCGCTGTCGACCGCGTCGCCTGCCAGGTCGACCACCTTGGCGGCGGCATCGTGCAAGGTCTCGCCCGCGGCGCCGACCGCGTCGATCATGGCTTCGCCCATGGTGTCGATAATGTTTTCGACCGTGCTGTCTTTCTGTTCTTCGGCCATGTCGGCCTCCTTCCTTCGCGGTGGGCACGGGATTGGAAGCGGGCTTGAGCGGGCACGCTTCGAAGTCTTCCCTGCATTCGTCCTGCCGGCATGGGCTGGCAGCTTGCGGACCGTCTTAAGTCCGACAGGCCCATCATAGCGCGTTTTCGGTGTGGTCCTCCTGCTTGCGCGAGTTTTCGCGCGGCGGTTGAGATAGCATGGCCGGAAGAGGAGGAATCGTGCGGACCGGGAACGGAGGAAGCCGTGATCGACGAGATTCACGTGAAGGACTTGGCGCTCATCAAGGAAGCTACGTTGGCGCCTGCGCGCGGTTTGACCGTGATCACGGGAGAGACGGGCGCGGGGAAGAGCGCTCTGCTTTCTGCCATCAAGCTGCTTGTAGGAGAGCGGGCAGACGCGTCGACGGTGCGCCAAGGCGCAAACGCGTGCACGGTCGAGGGCCGATTGTTCCGGGAAGGAGAGGCGGGAGACGGAACGGTGGCGGTGCGGCGTGTCTCGTCGGACGGGCGCAGCCGCGTGACGATCGACGGCTCCCTTGCAAGCGTTTCCGAGCTTGCGTCGACCGTAGGCGCCCGGGTTGACCTGTGCGGGCAGCACGAGCACCAACGCCTGCTCAAGCAGCCCGAGCACCTTCGGTTGCTCGACGCGTGGGGCGGCGACGCCATCTCGGCGGCGAAATGCGCGTACGAGGCGGCATGGGATGAAGCACACCGTGCCGCATCGGAGCTTGCCCGCCTTGAGGAAGCGCAGCGTGCAAGTTCCGAAAGCATCGAAGAGGCCCGTTTCGCGCTGTCGCGCATAGAGGAAGTCTCCCCGCTGGAAGGGGAGTACGAAGAGCTGATGGCGGAACTTCCGTTGCGCGAGAACGCCGAAGCGCTTGCACACGCGTCGCTCGGCGCGCACGAAGCGCTCTCGGGGGAGGGCGGCGCTATAGACGCGGTCGTCCAAGCGAGCGCTTTGCTGGAGTCCATGGCAGGGATAGACGCGCGCTATGGCGAGTCTGCGCAAGCGTTGCGCGAAGCGTGCTTTGTCCTGGAAGACGTGAGCCGCGATGCGCGCTCGTTCTCGGAGGAAGCGGAGTTCGACCCCGCAGAGCTTGCCGCTGTCCAAGAGCGCGTCTCGGCGTTCCAAGGACTTATGAGGGCGTACGGCCCGCGCATGGAGGACGTCTTCGCACGTCGGGATGCGGCCCACGAGCTTTTGGCGGTGGTGGACGACGCTTCGGAGGCCTTGAGCCAGGCGCAGTCTCGCTGCGAACAGGCGGAGGCGGCATTGAAGGCCACTGCCGACGAGCTAGCGCAGCGCAGGCGCGAGGTGGCGCCGGCGTTCGCGCGGGAGGTCTGCTCCCAGATGGAGCGGCTCGAGATGGGGTCGGCGTCTATCGAAGTAGGCTTTGCAGACCTGCCGCGAGAACAGTGGACCAGCGCTGGGTCGGACCGAGTCGAGCTGCTGTTCAGGCCTGGATCGGGCATGCAGCCCCGGCCGCTTGCCCGCATTGCGTCAGGAGGAGAGGTCAGCAGGGTGATGCTGGCGATCAAGACGGTTCTCGGCACGCTGGATAGCGCGGAAACGCTCGTGTTCGACGAGGTCGACGCCGGCGTGGGAGGCGCGACGGCTCGTGCGCTGGCGGAGGTTTTGGCCGACCTGGCGAAGTGCAGGCAAGTTATCGCGGTGACCCATCTGCCCCAGGTGGCGGTCCTGGCGAACGCTCATTTCCTCGTAGAGAAAGAAGAGCGAGAGGACGGTTTCCCCGAATCGAGCCTGCGCCCGCTGGAGGGCGAAGAGCGTGTCAAGGAAGTGGCGCGCATGCTCTCGGGCGATGAAGAGTCGACGTCGCTTGAGCATGCGCGCAGGATGCTCGCTCAAGCAGGCGTTGTATAAGCGCGAACGCAATGCTGCCTGCGGGCTGTGCGGCGAAAGCACACTGTCGGCCAAGATGCGCCAAGCACGCGACGGCGTCGGGCGCAGTGCGCGCTCTTGTGTTTTTCATACAAACCTTGCCACCGTCCCGGTTTCGACGTATCATAAGCAATCGCTGTTTTGCGGGGTTTGCGTCCTCGCAGGTAAAATAGAAGTACACACAAAGGAGTTCACCTTCATGGCAGTCAAGATTCGCCTCGCCCGCCATGGCGCTAAAAAGGCACCGTTCTACCGCGTCGTCGTTGCCGATTCCCGCTCCCCGCGTGACGGCCGCTTCATCGACATGGTCGGTCGTTACAATCCCTGCACCGACCCGTCCGTGATCGAGCTCGACCTCGAGAAGATCGACGAGTGGATCAAGAAGGGCGCCCAGCCGACCGACACCGTGGTCCGTCTGATCGAATCTGCGCGCAAGGACGCGTAGGAAGATGGACGCGCAAACGACTGACATCGCAGGACTGGTGCGATCGGTCGTGGAGCCGCTCGTCGAGTACAAGGACGAGCTGCAGATCACGTCCGGTTTCGACTCGAAAGGCAGCGTCTTGGTCGAAATCAGCGTGAACGAAGCCGATGCTGGAAAGGTCATCGGCCGACAGGGTCGCGTCATCAAGGCGGTTCGTACTCTGGCGCGCGCAGCCGGCTCCAGGTCGAACACCCACGTAGAAGTGGAGCTCATCGATTAGCATGGGTGCTTGGGCTAACGTCGCCGAGCTTGTGAGAACGAAGACGTTGCAAGGAGGGCTTGTCGTGCGTCCCACGTCAGGCCTTCCTTTTTTGTTGGAAGAAGGCATGGAGGTGTACTTTGTGCCGCCCGTCCTCACCACGCCGAAGTCTGCGGTGGTCGAGGAGATTTCTTTCATCAAGGACAACGACTGGTTCGTTCGGTTCGCAGGCGTCGACGAAAGACAGACGGCAGAAGAGCTTGTCGGACGATTCTGCCTGGTAAAGAAAACGGATCTCCCGGAGGATTTCGAAAGCCTGCTCGCTGCGCCGCTTGAAGGGTTCGCGGTCGTGGACGAGGTGCTCGGTCTTCTCGGCACGGTAGACCGGCTGGTCGAACTGCCGGCGCAGACCTTGCTCGCCGTGACGTCGGACGATGGCGAGGTGCTTATCCCTATCGTGGACGAGTTCGTGCGCGGCGTGGACGAACAGGGGCGCGTCGTGTCCGTCTCCGTCCCCGAATCGCTGGTCGATCTGGGCAGAAAGGGGTAGGCGTGCGCATCGATACCATTTCGACGTTCCCGCGCATGTTCGATTCCGTCATGGGCGCCTCTATGATGCGCATTGCCCAGGAAAAGGGCATTCTTGATTTTGCTGCCCATGACCTGCGCGACTGGACGCACGACCGTCATCGCACCACGGATGACGAGCCTTACGGTGGCGGCCAAGGCCTGGTCATGAAGTGCGAGCCGATTTTCGAGGCGTGGGAGGCGGTGGCGGCGCTCCATCCTGCCCGCCCGTGCACGGTGTTCTTGTCTCCTGCGGGAGAGGTCCTTTCCGAAGCGCTCGTGTGCGAGCTTGCGGCGGAGGAGAGGCTTCTGTTCGTGTGCGGCCACTATGAGGGCATCGACGAGCGTGCCTACACGCTGGCGGACCGTACTGTCTCGCTCGGAGATTACGTCCTGACCAGCGGCGAGCTTGCCTCGATGGTGGTCATCGACGCCGTCGTTCGCAAGCTCGACGGCGTGCTGGGGGACGAGGGCAGCGCGGTCGACGAAAGCTTCTATGATGGCCTGCTGGAATACCCGTGCTATACCCGTCCTTCTTCCTTCCGCGGCATGGACGTGCCCTCGGTGCTTCTTTCGGGCAACCATGCGGCGGTCGATGCGTGGCGCCGGGAGCAGAGCATTCTTCGGACGGCACGCTTGCGTCCCGACCTTTTGGCGACTGCGAACTTGACGGACGAGGAGCGGGCTCGTTTGGATTCTTTATCGAGCGAGCATGACGCCTCTTTCGAGGGAAGCGGCGCGCGGTAAGATGACAGACGTGTGCGGCAAAAGCCGGACAGTTCTCTGCCCGGCGTGGTCTCGCGCGTAAAGGCTTCGATCGCCTGCTCGGCAGGCGGAGGAGCGATTGCAGGAATGATGCAGGATTGACGTCCTGCCCGGTGGTTTTTCAGGGCGAGGCTCCGCTTCGCCGCCCGCCTTCCGAGGCGGGATGCAGACTAGGAAAGGAGGGTTGTCCATGGACTCTGGCAGGCATGCGGACGAATCGCGGCCCAGCTTTCTTTCCCAGGTCGTTTCTTTTATCGTCATGCTGGCTCTCGCCCTGCTTGTGTTCTTCGGACTGCGCACGTTCGTTATCGAGCCCTACGATATCCCTTCCGGCTCTATGGAGACCACCATCATGACGGGCGACCGCGTGTTCGCAGAAAAGGTCTCATACTATTTCCGGGATGTCGAGCCTGGCGACATTGTGACGTTCAACAGTCCTGAAGTGGCGGGCCAAGTGCTCATCAAACGCTGTATCGCCGTAGGAGGCCAGACGGTCGATCTGGTCAACGGCACCGTGTGGGTCGACGGTGTGCAGCTCTCCGAACCGTATACGAACGAGCTGCCGTCCTATCCGCTGCGCACGGCGTCAGGGGAGGAAATCAGCTACCCTTACACGGTTCCTGAAGGGTATATTTGGGTGATGGGCGACAACCGTACGAACTCGTCGGATTCGCGCTATTTCGGGCCCGTTCCGGAAGAGAGCGTAACCGGTCGCGGCTGTCTCGTCTTCTGGCCGCTCGACCACTTCGGGATTTTGGAATAACCTTCGCCGGACGACGGCGTTGCACGCTTCGGACATGCGACGGGAGCTACAAGGAGGACCATGGCACTCAACGAAGAGAAGGCGCCCCAGCAGGCGCCCACGTTCCAAGACATTATCATGAACCTGCAGCGCTACTGGGCGTCGTGCGGGTGCGTGATCCTGCAGCCGTACGACAACGAGGTCGGTGCAGGCACGAACGCCCCGGCGACCACGCTGCGCTCGCTTGGCCCGGACACCTGGCGAACTGCCTATGTGCAGGGCTGCCGCCGTCCGACCGACGGCCGTTACGGCGAAAACCCGAATCGCACCCAGTTCTACTACCAGTTCCAGGTGCTCATGAAGCCGTCTCCCGACAACATCCAGGATTTGTACCTGGGCAGCCTGCGCGCCATCGGCATCGACACGGACGTTCATGACGTCCGCTTCGTCGAGGACGACTGGGAGAGCCCGACGCTCGGCGCGTGGGGACTTGGCTGGGAAGTCTGGATCGACGGCATGGAGGTCACGCAGTTCACCTACTTCCAGCAGGTCGGCGGCTTCGAGTGCAGCCCTGTCCCGGTGGAGATCGCATACGGCCTGGAGCGCCTGACCATGTACATCCAAGGCGTCGACAGCATGTTCGACATCGTCTGGGCGCGCGGGGACGACGGCGTCGTCTTCACGTACGGCGACGTCTACCAGGAGAACGAACGCCAGTATTCTGCCTACAACTTCGAAGCAGCGGATACGGACTTCCTGTTCCAAGAGTTCAACGACCGCGAAGAGGAATGCCAGCGCACCCTCGCCGCGGGCCTGCCGCTTCCTGCCTACGACAGCGTGCTCAAATGCTGCCATGCCTTCAATCTGCTCGATGCGCGCGGTGTCATCTCGGCGACCGAGCGCATGGCGTACATTCTGCGCGTTCGCACGCTTGCGAAGGCGTGCTGCGCTTCGTACATGGAACACGTGGTCGGTCTGAAACCGGCCGAGGAAGGGGAGGAGGCGCACCGTGGCTAGCCTGCATGCGCTTGCGTTCGAAATCGGCACGGAAGAGATTCCGGCATTCGACCTTGACCAGGCGACCAAGCAGCTCGAGAAGCTGGCGCCTGCAGCGCTTGACGGCGCGCGCATCCCACACGGGGCGGTGGCGGTCTATTCGTCCCCGCGTCGTTTGATCGTCATGGCATCGGACGTTGCCGACGAGACCGAAGCGCTCGTCGAAGACTACAAGGGCCCTTCCGTCAAGATTGCCTTCGACGAGGAGGGAAACCCCACGAAAGCAGCCGTCGGCTTCGCGCGCGGCAAAGGCGTTGACGCTTCCGCGCTCGAGGTGCGCGACGGCTACGTGCACGCGGTGAAGAACGTTCCGGCGCAGCCTGTCCGCGAGCTGCTTCCAAGCGTGCTCGAGAGCCTCATCACGGATATTTCGTGGCCGAAATCGTGCCGTTGGGGCGTGCGCACTGAATACTTCAGCCGCCCGGTCCGCTGGCTTGTCGCGCTTTTGGACGACGAGGTCGTTCCTGTCGAGTTCGCCGGGCTGACGTCCGGCCGCACGACGCGCGGCCACCGCGTGCTTGCTCCGGGCGAGCACGAAATCGACACGGCAGCGCGCCTGCTTGACGTCGTGCGCGCAGGCTTCGTCGTGCCGAGCCAGGAAGAGCGTGAGCGCATCATTCGCGAAGGCGTCGCAGCTGCAGAAGCGCAGACGGGCGCGCGTGCTGAACTTCCTGCGAAGACGCTGCTCGAGGTGACGAACCTGTGCGAGTACCCGACCGTGCTCGTCGGCACGTTCGACGAAGAGTTCCTGCAGGTTCCCGAAGAGATCATCGTTGATGCGATGCTCATGCACCAGCGTTACTTCCCGCTCTACGATGCGGACGGGAAGCTCACGAACCATTTCCTCGTCGTGTCCAACGGCGACCCGAAGGCGGCTTCCGTCATCACGGGCGGCAACGAGCGCGTCGTGCGCGCCCGCCTTTCTGACGCCAAGTTCTTCTACGACGAAGACCGCAAGCGTCCGCTCGAATCCTACGTCGAGAAGCTCGACACGGTCGTGTTCCAGGAGCAGTTGGGCACGGTTCGCGCGAAGACGGATCGTATCGTGGCGCTCGCGGACCATATTGCCGCGGTCGCGCAGTTCTCTGATGCCGACGCGGCAGATGCCCATCGCGCGGCTTACCTGTGCAAAGCTGACTTGGTGACGAACGCGGTCATCGAGTTCACGTCCGTCCAGGGCGTCATGGGCTCGTACTACGCGGAGGCGTCCGGCGAAAACGACCAGGTCGCGCATGCTATCGCCGACCACTACCGCCCGCGTTTCTCCGGCGATGAGCCGCCGGCGTCTGCCGTGGGACGTGCTGTCGCCATGGCGGACAAGCTCGACACCATTTGCGGCCTGTTCGCAGTGGGGCAGGGCCCGACCGGATCTTCCGACCCGTTCGCCCTGCGCCGAAGCGCGCTTGGCATCCTGACCATGCTGCTCGGCGATGCAAGCCTTCCGGTGCCGCTGGTGCCCGCAGTGGACGCAGCGCTCTCTGCGTACGCTGCCCAGGGCATCGACTTTGACGTGGATGCAGTGCGCGCTGAAGTCGTCGACTTCTTCATCACGCGCACGAAGGTCATGTTGCGCGACGAGGGCAACGCTGCCGACACCATCGACGCGGTGCTTGCGGTCGGTGTCCAGGAGCCGGCAGAGTTCGTGCTTCGCGTTCGTGCCCTCGAGCGCGTACGCGCCGAAGAACCGGAAGCGTTCGACGACCTTGCGACGGCGTATGCGCGCGCAAACAACCTGCGCGACGCGGATGCGGGCATGGACTTCGACGAAGGCATGCTGTGCGAAGTCGAACACGCGCTGAGCTGCGCGGTCGTGCAGGCAGAGGGCCGTGTCGCACGCGCGCTCGAAGCGGACGACTACGCTGCAGCGCTCGAAGAGCTTGCCTCCCTGCGCAAGCCCGTCGACCTGTTCTTCGAACGCATTATGGTCATGGACGAAGACCTGGCCGTCCGGGCGAACCGTATGAAGCTGCTGAACCGTTTCGTGTCCGTGTTCAAGGACGTTGCGGACTTCGGCAAGATGGCGAAGCAGGCGGGCTAACCGCTCGTGTGCTTCAAGCTGCCACCCCGCTGGCATTGCGCGGGTGATGGCAGGGCGTTTCGGAGACAACGAACCGAAGGGCCGGGCCGGGCGGTCCGGCCCTTCGCAGTTTGAAAGGGGCACCATGGAGCTTTCGGCGCTGGGAACGCGTTCGCAGGATTTTCCGACCGTGCACGTCATCAGCGACTCCGTCGGCGTGACGGCGCAGACGCTGGCTCGTGCGGCAACGGCTCAGTTCGGCCTTAAGAACCCGCGCATCGAGACCGTTTCGCGCGTGCGCACCTTCGAAGAGATTGAGCACTTTTTCGAAGAGCACGTGGAGCACCATCGCAAGCGTTTCGGCGATGTGCACCTGGTCGTGTTCTACACGCTCGTCGACGACGGCATGCGCCGGAAGATGTCGGAGTACGTGGCGAACAATCCCTACATCATAGCGGTCGACCTGATCGGTCCCGCCATCGACGCGCTCGCCCAGGTGTCCGGCCGTGAGCCCGAAGACGTCCCTGGTGGCCTGCGCATTGCCGACGCGGACTACTTCCAGCGCATCGAGGCGATGGAGTTCACTATCGCCCACGATGACGGCCGCAACCCGCAAGACCTTACGAAAGCGGACATCGTGCTGGTGGGCGTGTCCCGCACCTCGAAGACCCCGACGTCCATCTATTTGAGCCAGCAGGGCTACAAGGTGGCGAACATTCCGCTCGACCCGAAGACCGACCCGCCGAAAGAGCTCTTCGACGTGGACGCGAAACGTATATTCGGCCTGATGACGACTCCGGATGTGCTTATCGGCATTCGCCAGCGTCGCCTCGGCAACGCGGCGGGCGTTGCCTCCAGCTACGCAGATCCAGAGGCGGTCTACGAGGATCTGGAGAAAGCGCGCTCTCTCATGAGAAAACTGGGCTGTATCGTCGTGCGGACTGACAACCGCGCGGTCGAAGAGACCGCTCAGCAGATTTTACGCTACTATGACCTGGCTAACCCCCAGTAGACGTGCCGGGCGCAGGTAACATAACTCTCTGACCTGTGATGGGTCTGCAAAATTGACCAAACGCACGTCTAAGGAGAGTAAAGGTGGCTGAAGAAGTAAAGCGCGTGTTCGCATTCGGCAAGGACGCGAACGGCAACAACGTGACCGAGGGCAACACGTCCATGAAGTTCGTTCTGGGCGGTAAAGGTGCGAACCTCGCCGAGATGGCGAACATCGGCCTGCCCGTGCCTCCCGGCTTCACAATTTCGTGCCAGACGTGCATGGAATACGCCAACGCCGGCAACGTGTGGCCCGAGGGAGCGCTCGACACGATCCACGATTACCGCGTGGATCTGGAAGAGCGCATGGGCAAGAAGATTGGCGATGCGGAAGACCCCCTGCTCGTTTCCGTTCGCTCCGGTGCCCCTATGTCCATGCCGGGCATGATGGACACGGTTCTGAACCTTGGCCTGAACGACCAGTCCATCAATGGCCTTATCAAGCAGACGGAGAACCCTCGCTTTGCCTGGGACTCCTACCGCCGCTTCATCCAGATGTTCTCTAACGTCGTCATGGGCCTTGACGGCGATCTGTTCGAGAACGCCATCACCGCCATGAAGAACGCTCGCGGCGTGAAGAGCGACACGGACCTTTCTGCGGAAGACTTGCAGGAATTGGTTTCCGAGTTCAAGCAGATTTTCGCGGAGAACGTGAACGCGGCCGACTATCCGGATCTTGTGACGGATGGGGTTGTCGTCTTCCCGCAGGATCCCATGCTCCAGCTTCGTCTGGCCATCGAAGCCGTCTTCGGCAGCTGGAACAATCCGCGCGCCACGCTCTATCGCAAGCAGAACAAGATCGCTGACGATCTGGGCACGGCCGTCAACGTTCAGTCGATGGTCTTCGGCAACAAGGGCAACACCTCTGCCACCGGCGTTGCGTTCACGCGCAATCCCGCGAACGGCGAGAAGGAATTCTACGGCGACTACCTGGTCAACGCCCAAGGCGAAGACGTCGTCGCCGGCATCCGCAACACGAGCCCCATCGCAGAGCTCAAGACGGTCGAGGGCCTGGAAGAGGCCGGTCGCCAGCTCGAGGAAGTTTTCGTGACGCTCGAGAACCACTTCCGCGACATGTGCGATATCGAGTTCACCATCGAGCAGGGCAAGCTTTGGATGCTCCAAACTCGCGTGGGCAAGCGTACTGCTGCCGCTGCTCTCCACATTGCCATCGAGATGGAGAAGGAAGGCCTCATCACGAAGGAAGAGGCTGTCAAGCGCGTGAATCCCGAGCAGCTCGACCAGCTGCTGCATCCGCAGTTCGACAAGAACGCCACGTACGACGTCATCGCAAAGGGTCTCAACGCCAGCCCGGGCGCCGCGGTGGGCGAAGCGGTCTTCTCTGCCGCCGACGCGGTTGCGGTTTCTGAGGCGGGTCGCAAGTGCGTGCTTATCCGCTGGGAGACGAACCCGGACGACCTCGCCGGCATGATTGCGGCCGAGGGCATCCTTACCTCCCATGGCGGCAAGACCTCCCACGCTGCCGTTATCGCGCGCGGCATGGGCGCACCGTGCGTTTGCGGCGTCGAGGCTTTGAAGATTGACGCAGACAAGAAGGAAGCGGTTGTCGCGGGCACCGACATCGTCATCAAGGAAGGCGATATGGTTTCCATCGACGGCACGACCGGTTCGGTGGTCCTCGGTGCGGTCGACCTGGTTCTCCCTGAGCTCACGGGCGATCTGGACACCATTCTCGAGTGGGCTGACGAATTCCGTACGATGGGCGTTCGCGCGAATGCCGACAACCCGGAAGACGCCGAGCTTTCTCGCTCCTTCGGCGCTGCAGGCATTGGCCTGTGCCGTACCGAGCATATGTTCCTGGGCGATCGCAAGCAGATCATCCAGTCCTTCATCCTCAATGACGACCCGGCCGTTCGCGAAAAGGCGCTCAACGACCTCTTCGAGGCTCAGACGGGCGACTTCCTCGGCATGTTCCGTGCAATGGACGGACTGCCGGTTGTCGTGCGCCTGCTCGATCCGCCGCTGCACGAGTTCCTGGAGAGCCCGCGTGCGCTTGACGTCGAGATTGCCCGCATGGAGGCTTCCGGTGCCGCCGAGGCGGACATTGCCGCGAAGCGCAAGCTCATGGAGCAGATTGACTCCATGTCCGAAATGAACCCGATGCTGGGTTTGCGCGGTTGCCGTTTGGGCATCGTGTATCCCGAGCTGCCGGCCATGCAGGTGCGTGCCATCACGACGGCTGCCGCTCGCCTGAAGAAGGAAGGCCTTGATCCGAAGCCGGAGATCATGATTCCGCTCGTGTCGGTCATCACCGAGCTCGATCAGCTGCGCGCTGAATGCGAGCAGGTTATTGCCGAGGTCTGCGAGGAAGAAGGCGTTGAGCTCGAGATTCCCATCGGCACCATGATCGAGCTGCCGCGCGCTGCCATCACTGCCGACGAGATCGCTACGAAGGCAGACTTCTTCAGCTTTGGTACGAACGACCTCACTCAGACGACGTTCGGCTTCAGCCGCGACGACGTTGAGGCGAAGTTCATCCATCGCTACCTCGAGCGCCGCATCCTTGCACGCAACCCGTTCGAGACGGTGGACGACGGCGTTGCCGCGCTGGTCGATATGGGCTGCACGAAGGGACGTTCCACGAACCCGGACATTACGTTGGGTGTGTGCGGCGAGCACGGCGGCGATCCGGACTCCGTGAAGAAGTTCCACAAGATCGGCCTGACCTACGTCAGCTGCTCGCCGTATCGTGTGCCGCTGGCGCGTCTTGCTGCAGCACAGGCGGCTTTGGAAGACTAACGGCAAGCATGAAAGCCAAAATGGCGCCTGAAGAAAGACGGCTGTCTTGGCAGAAATAGGGCTGAACGGAGAATTCTCGGCCTTCATAACGTGAAACGATGCGCGTCGTCCGAAAAGGAGGCGCGCATCGTGCATTTTGAGGCATTCGTCTCTAGAGAAAGAAAAGGCTGTCTCCGACACGCGAAACACGAAAGGAGCGGTCGGCGTCTGCTCAAGAGGAGGTTCCTTGCGCTCACATAAGGCAAAAGGACGGATTCGTAAAGGGTTTGTGAATGATAGGTCAAGCACTTGCAAGGAAAGCGTCAGTTGCCTACTATGAACGAACCCCATTCGGGGCGTGGTCAAAAGCCAACGCGAACAAACGAAAGTTTTTCGAAAAAGTTCTTGACTACGTCCAAGGGGATGGGTAATATAATTTTTCGCCGCTTCCGCAGGGAAGCAGCAAGGCCCGGGGCGAGACCCCGGGGCCCGCAC
>NHCFC04200__coassemble_479_pt1 | contig 45802 bp, 39 predicted proteins | sample NHCFC04200__metabat2_low_PE_031 | metagenome-assembled genome bin NHCFC04200
AGGATAGACGCTGTCCGTGTACAGCGTCGTCTGGCGCATTTCTGAAGTATTGCGCGGCAGCTCGGGAAAGTAGGCCTTGAACGAAGCTTCCGTCTCGCGCACATATCCTTGCGCCAGCTCCCGCTGGGCAAAGTCGTAGAACCGGGCACGCAACGCCGAGTCCGCTTGCTCTTCAACCGAATTGCCCTCGGGCGCCTCTTGCGCTCTGCGCTGTTTGTAGTAGGCCCGTGCACGCTCAAGCGCAACCGAGAAACTCCATGCATCCACGCTCTCGTAGAGCGGATTCGAAGCCCCGTCCATCCCTGCAAGCACCGAAGCACGCTCGTACATGCAGTATCCGGGGTTGTTCCCGCAGTCTGCCGCATACCCCGCCGCCTTCTGGGCGTCTGCCTCCTTCGCCGCTTCCTCAGCGCGCGCAGCAGCGTCCGCCAAGCCTTCCTGCTCCGACTCCACCTTGGAAAGCGCATCTTCGGCCGCTCCTTTTCCGCCGATTGAAATCTCCTCGCCCTCTTCCGGCAACAGCACCGCAAACCCAACGTAGTCGGCGCCGGACACACCTCCGGAATTCGCGCGCAAGACCGAAATGGCCTCGGCTGCACTCAAGTAGGGCAGCGCCCGCTGGACCTTGTTAAGCGCGTCGGTCGCCTTCGTCGCAAACGAATCGCGCGCCGTAAAGACCGTACGCCCCGCCTCCACGAGCTTTGCGCCCAACGCAGCGAGAGGGGGCACGCAGGTCGCGACAAGGCCGATTCCCGTCGCCGCCACCCCCGTCAACGTAAGGGACAAGACCACCGCATCGCATACGCGCACGACAACATAGAATTCCGCAACCGGCCCTTCCGCTGCCAGGGCGGCAGCGTCTGCCGCGTTCTGGACGCTTGCGGAAGCGGCCTGCACGCGGTAAACCTGCCCGCTGGTAAACACGAGAGAAAGCGTGATGAGCAATGCCAAGACCATCCCGACAGTCGAAAATCCTTCGTTGTCGAAGAAAAGCCTCCGTGCGCACACAGCGGGCGGAGGCGCTTCCAGCACCGGATGCGCACGACGCAGCGAACCCAGGGACGAAACTCGCTTCGAAAGCATGCGCAACGTCCGTTTTCCAACAGCAATCCTCATGGCGCTCACCTCCTTTACGCCCTCAATCGCCTGCGTCCCGAACCGTTTCGCGCGCGAACCCACGAGCGCGGATCAAGCCCCTGCTCGCTTTCGACAACCCACTCAGGCTGCGTCTTAGCCTCAACGAGCACGCTCACCTCAAGACAGCCGTCCTCGTCCGTCAAGCCCAGCAAGGTCGCGCCCGCATCCACTAGAGGAAGCGGCTTTAATTTGTTCGCAATGCGCACCGAAGCCACCTCCGTATGCTCGTTGCCGACTATCTCGACAGTCCACGAGCAGGAGCCGCCCTCGTGGACGTGAAAGTGCTCTTCCTGCGGCACGCTTCCCAGCCGTCGAAGGATGGCGTTACGATACGCCTCCTCGCCCGCGCCGGCCGCATCGGTCTTCGTGGCAGCAAGGCGACACGCCTCGGCCGCGGCTCCGTGCATGACCATGCGGTCGTAGAGAACGATTCCCGGCTGTATAAGCAGCAAGAGCAAGAGGAATAAGACCGGGATAAGAAACGCCGCTTCGACCGTCGACTGGCCAGAGTCGGCATGGCGCACCTCAGTAAAGAAACACATCCGCCACCACCCCAGGCACGACCGTTTCCAGATGGTGCGAAGCGCTCTGCAGCGCATGCGCCACCAAAAGCCCGTCGGAAGCCACCCTCCAGAGCACGCCAAGCGCAGCCACCATGGACAAGAAGCCGAAAAGCACTACTGCAAACTCTACCGTGCTCTGTCCTAAGGCGCGCTGATGGCGGATGCCCCCTACAGATTGTTGATCCCGTTCGCGATAGCGTCCCATAGCTCTTGAATCTTCGGCCTGAACACGGTGATAGCCAGGATCGCGATCACGACAAGAACTCCCACCAGGATGGCGTATTCGGTCGTGCCCTGCCCGCGCACAACCCCGGCGCGAGCGCGGGCTCCGCTCAGAGCGCTCGTCCAGCAGGCTTTTCCCGCCGCGATCGAACACTGCGCTTTCTTCGACAGTGCGCGTGCAATACCCCATAAGCCTTTCGTTTCTGTCATCGATACTGCTCCTTCCTCCTTAGAAACCCTGCATCAATTCGAGCAAGACCGGGCCTAACACCAAAATCAGCATGGCAGGCAATATCAGCGTTCCCGTCGGCACCATCATCTTCACGGGCGCCTTTGCAATCGCCTCCTGCAACCGCGCACGCCTGACTTCGCGCGCCTCCGTCGCCAGCCCTTCGAGCCCATCCGCCAAAGACGAGCCGAAGCGCAGCGAACGCACGACGCTTTCAACCAGGCGAGACAGCAATTTCGAATCGTACGATGCGGCCATGTCGCGCAACGCCTGTTCGCGGGTTGCAAAGCCCATCGTCCAACGGCGATGAGCAAGCGAAACGGCCTCTGAAAGCCCTCCCTCGAAATGCCGGTAGTACAGCTCGAGCGACCGTTCGAAGGAAAGCCCGCTGCGCAGGCCGAGAGAAACGACCTCGAGCATTTCCGGCAAGCTTCGTTCGAGTTCCTTAGCGCGCCGCATGCCTTCTTCTTTGAACGCGCGAAAGACCGCCGTTGCTCCGAAAGCTCCCCCGCCCGCGCACAGCAACGCTGCAAGCTCGTTCGAGAAGACAGCCCCGAACACAAGCCCCGCCGCCGCGAAGCCGAAAGCCAATTTCGCCCGCACGGTGCACATCGCTTCGACCGAGACCTTGCCTCCCAATCCGGCCAAGCACGCCGACCGCTCCATCCACCCGCGCTTCCACGCGAAGACACCCCGCACGAGCACGGACGATATTCCGCTCGCCTCCCTGCGCACGGTCTCTTCCCGCACGCGGGATAGAACCCATGCGTGCATGCCCGTGCACATCGTCTGCAAACCGCTGCGGCCCTTGTCTTTCCGCCCTTTCGCTCGTACAAGGTGCCCCGATGCCCAGCGCACCCCTAAAAACCCGAAGGCAAGCCCGCTTGCCATGGCGACGAGGCCTAACGCTGCAGACACCTCAGAACTCCTCTACCGTGAGCATGCGACGAACCAGGAGTATTCCCGACGCTTGCATGGCAACGGCCAAAAAGAGCAGCGCGAATCCGGCAAAGCTCTGGAAAAACGGGGCAAGGAAATCTTCCGTGGTCAGCGTGAACACCGCTATGAGCACGAACGGCATGACGCTTACCACCCGTGCGGACAGCTTTGCCTGGGCAGTCTGAACCCGCATTGAGCGACGAAGCTCCGCCTCCGCGGCAATAGAGTCGCCCGCTGCATCCAGAACCTGCCGCATGCTGCCTCCCGCGGTATGCTGGACGTCCAGCGCTACCGCGATGAACGCAAGCTCGGACGAAGAGCTCTTCCGTAGGCATTCCAGGGCTTCGGACACGGTGCCCCCTGTCTCTAGGACATGCACCGCCTGCTCGAACGATTCGCGCAAGGGCCCTTGCAGTTCGCTTGCGGTCTGGCGAAATGTCTGAAGAAGCGAAAAACCCGCTTGGAAGCACACCCCCAACGAACGCAGCGCTTCGGGCACGGCATCTCGCAGTGCCTCCAAGCGCTCGTCGCTCCCGCGTTTGACAGCGCCCCGCAATGCAAGGACCGCGCACGCCGCAACGGCACAGCCCGCCGCAAAATCGCCCGAGACCGCCCAGCCAGCGCATAGCACCGCCACGACCGCCACGACCGCCAGCGAGCATGCATTTTCAGCCGAAGCCGGAATGCCTCTCTGGCCCAGCGAAAGCGCCGCCTCGTTCGCCCAAGACCGCACGGCCCCGACCTGCAAGGCGGCGCGCGCGAATGGGCGCATCCAGCCGACGCCTGCACGCAGCACGCGAGCATACGCCCCGAGTTGGCCGGATGGCTGTCCCGAAACACCAGCCCTCCTACGCCGCAGCACGTCCGTCATCGCGCCGAACAGAAGCGCCGACGCCGCAAACGCGGTCATGCAGCAGAGGACAGCGAGCAAGCACGTTCCCATGTCCTCACCTCGCTTTCGCTCGCCACCCCCGCCACCACGACATCGGAAAGCCACGGGGGCGCCCTATGCCATTGGTCTGTCCTGCGAACGCAGTCTCTTTCATACAGGCAGGCCGTCGTACAGCGACGTCGCTCTTCGTCGAAGGAAAACAAGACCACCTCTTTTACGTAGCGTGCTCCGTCAGGGGCACGCGCGGTCTGCACGGCAACGTCCAACGCGCTTGCGATCTGGGCTTCCACGACATCGACCGGCAGGTCGGCGGCGTAGCGCACCATGGTGGTCAGGCGCATTACCGCTTCGGCAGGGGAATTCGCATGCAGCGTCGTCAGCGACCCGTCATGCCCGGTGTTCATGGCCTGAAGCATGTCGAGCGCTTCCGCCCCACGGCATTCCCCCACGACGATGCGGTCAGGCCGCATGCGCAGGGCATTGGTCACCAGATCGCGAATGGTCACTTCGCCCACGCCCTCCGCATTGCGGGGCCGCGCCTCCAAACGCACGACATGAGGATGCTCATGGAACCGCAATTCCGCGGAATCTTCGATGGTCACGATGCGCTCACCGGGCGAAATCTTGCACGAAAGGGCGTTCAACAGCGTTGTCTTCCCGCTGCCTGTGCCGCCGGTGACCGCAACGTTCTTGCGCAAGCGCACCGCCCACACAAGCAATTGCGCCACACGCCAATCGAGCGAACCTGCCGCCACCATCTCTTCCACCGTGATGACCTTCGCACGGAATTTGCGGATGGTGAGCACCGAGCCGTCCAGGGCAAGCGGCGGTATGACGGCATTGACACGGTGACCTTGCGGCAACCGCGCGTTCACCATGGGCGACGACTCGTCAATGCGGCGTCCGAGCGGGCCGATAATGCGGTCGATAAGCGCACGGACCTGTGCATCTTCGGAAAATGGCGTGGGCTGCTGCTCAAGCAGCCCGTCGCGCTCGAGGAAAAACGACGACGTGCCGTTCACCATGATTTCGGTGACAGATTCGTCCTCGAGCGGGCCCTCCAGCGGACCAAGGCCGAAAACCGAATCGAGCAAACGCCCGACCAGGACTTCCCGCTCTTCGGAACCCAGTCCCTCTCCCCAGCCCTCGGCAAACGCTGCACGGCACGCACTGCGCACTTCGCTTTTCGCCCTTCGAGGGCTTTCACGCAAAAGACGCGCCATGCGTTCGGGAGGAATGGCGCTTTGAACACGTCCGCGCAGTGATTCGACAGACCACCCATAACCGTCCGTCTCGGGATAGTCCTCTTGAGAAAGCGCTGTCGAGCGCGCTAGCAAAGACACGAAGCCCTCCTTCTCAACCGGGCGAGCGCACCATGCCGTTTGCCCGGAATATCGTCGAAACACGCCGCATGCGCTGGCGGACGTCGGTCCTCGCGCGCTTCGGGCAAGATGTCGGCAAGCAAGTTCTCGAGGCTGACGCACAGCGGGTTCTCGTCCCGTACCAGATCGAGCGGCATGCCCGCAGCCATAAGCTCGTCGACCGCACGGCCGCCGTCTTTCAACTCTGCCACGGAGGCGCCTTTCAGTGCGCACGAAGCGTCAATGGACGAAAGAGGCGCACCGCGCTTGCAGCGGTTAACGACGTACAAAAACGGCGTGGTAGGAATGCCGCAACGCCCGCACAGCTCGAGCGCATGCTTGCTTGCCTGCAAAGAAGACGAACGCTGGTCGATAAGGAAGAGCACCCGCGACGCACGCTCGGCAAGCACCGCGTGCTGCTCTCCCCAGAACGGCCCTGTATTCACCACGATAACGTCGAAAGACGCTCCCGCACGATCGACGACGCCAGGAAGCGCCGATGCCAGTCGTTCGGAATCCTCCAAACGCGCCGGAGCGGCAAGCACCGCCGGAAGGTCGCCCTCTTCAGGGGAGGGCAGGGATGCGCCGTCGACAACCTCGTCCAGCGCGCGGGGACTCTTCGCGCCGACCATGGCGCTTGCATCCCCGAACTGGAGGTCGGCATCCATAAGCAGCGTGCGATGTCCCATCCCTTGCGCGAAGACTGCCGCAAGCGCTGCCACGGTCGATTTGCCGGACCCTCCGCTCGCGCTGGCGACCACCAGCACGAAAGCCTGGCGCCCTTCTCCCGAAGCCCCTCGCCCACTAACCCGGCAGGCCGTCGAGCCCGAAAGACGCGCTGGGGCATCCTGGGCAGTCGAAACGCCCGCTTGAGGAACGCTCGCCTGCTTTGAGGACGAGCCTCCCAGATCGAGCCCGCGCAAGAACTCGGAATCGGCTCCCGGGACCGAAGAAGCGCCCGAAGGACGCGCAGGCGTCGCCTTCGGCGATGCCGCCTGGGTTCTTGAAGACCTCGCGCCCAGCTTGCAGGAGCGATAGCGCTCAACAAACTGCGCCCGGTCGAGAAGCCCGTCAATGCCAGCAGCGCTCACACGGCTTTTCAAAGAACCGCTGCTGCGAAATGCCACCAGGAATACACGATGCCGCGGAGCGTCCCTCTTCAGGGCGGCCGCAAGGTTGATGGAGTCCACGTCGTCGCTCGAAACCACCCATGCTTCGGTAGGCTTGTCGCTTTTCTTGAAAAACGCCCGAGCATGCAAGCCCTCGGCGAACACGCTCAGCCAATCTTGCGCATCCAGACGCTCTCCGGAAAGCCCCATGAGCTCTGGCCTCAGAACGGATTCGGAGTCGGCGCACAACAGAACGGAAGCGGTCATGACGAGCCCCCTTCCTGTGCCGGGGCGGGCATGGCGAAGTACAGCTCAGTCCGCTGCGACGCGTCGACAAGCTCCTGGACGCGCGCCGGATCGACCGCAAGCGTGACCCACGAGGCAGACGACGAGCTCCCACCGTCTTCGCGGCTGGTCGCCAGCACGAGCGCATTCGAAAGGAGCAGGCTCGTTGCAGCGCCTCCCGTGGTGTACACATCGACGCGCGAGCCTGCCGCAAGCTGGCCTCCCACGCTTTGGACATCCCCTGCCGGAACCGAAAGCGCCGCCATGCCGTCGGGCACGTCAAGCGCATCGGCTTCCCCTTCGAAGCGCTGGAAAGAAAGCGGTTCGCCTTCCAACACCGAAGAATTGAGCTGCTTTCCCACCACTTCGTCCGCCGAGCGAACGGCATCGCGCGGGAGAAAGTCGACGATCCACGAACGCGTGCTGACTGCGTCAGCGGACACGACCTCTCCCGCCGCAAGGTCGCGTGCGGCAACGCACACTTCCACCTGTTCGCCACCGTAGCGTGCAAGCGCATCGGCACGCGCTTGCTGCGCTTCGTCGTTGACCGCCTGGGTGTAAGCAAAGACCGAAAGCGCGCAGGCAAGCCCGCACGCAATGCCCGCTGCTGCCGTTTTCTTGCTGCGCATGGCACACCTCCCATCTCATGATGGGTGCCATCATGGCAAAACGCCCTATCCGGACGTCGCACCGAAGTTCACTCCGAACTCCACACGAATCTTGCACGTTTTCCAAGCGTATTAAGGCAATGCGCCGTCATCAGGAGAAACGCAAGGATGAAGAAAAACGCTTCGATGAACGCCCGCCCTTAGAGCACGCCCTGCAAAAATGGATCGAGCGCACGGGCGAAGGCATCGGCAGCCTGCGCGTCAAAGCCTGCACGTCGAAAACAGCAGGCACGCGAAAACGTCGGCAAAATGGCGAGAAAAAAGCTAAGGGCTCTGCTTCCCCTCCTATAAGCAGAGCCCTCATTTTTCTCGAAGTCCTTGTAGGTCCTTCGTGAAAAGCCTTGGCTAGTATACCCCATTTCGCGAAAAACAAACAGAAGGGCTTGACGGTTTTTTTACACAAAACGGGCCATCGAGCAAACAGCCCGACGGCCCGTGAAAACTCTGGTGGACGGTGAGGGATTTGAACCCCCGACCCACTGCTTGTAAGGCAGTTGCGCTCCCGCTGCGCCAACCGTCCATGTGCTTGAACCTGATGTATCCTACCCTAGTTGAAACGCCTTTGCAAGAACGCGCTCCTTCTGCCGCTCCCGCACGCGCCTCGCGTCGGAGCGAGCGCAGTTTGCAGCCCGCGCTTACAGCGCCCGGCGCGCTTCGATAGCGCGGCCAAGCGTGACCTCGTCAGCGAACTCGAGGTCGCCGCCGACAGGCAGCCCGCTCGCCAGGCGCGTGACCGTGATACCGAGCGGCTTGATCAAGCGCGCCAGATAGGCGGCCGTCGTCTCGCCTTCCACGTTCGGATTGGTCGCCAAAAGCACTTCGCGCACGTCTTCCGCCGCAAGCCGCTGCATAAGCTCTGCAATATGCAGATCGTCCGGCCCGATTCCCTCCATGGGCGATAGCGCGCCTCCAAGCACGTGGTACGTACCCTGGAAAGCGCCCGTTCGCTCGATAGGGGGAATGTCGCGCGGTTCGCTCACCACGCATACGATGCCCGCATCGCGCTTCGGGGAAGAGCAAATCTCGCACAAATCGTTTTCGGCGTAGTTAAAGCAACGCGAGCAAAAACGAACCGTCTCCTTCACCTCGACGATAGCGTGCGCAAGCCGCAATGCTGTCTCTTTGTCAGCGTTGAGCAGCCAATACGCTATGCGCTGGGCGGATTTAGGGCCAATGCCGGGAAGCCTTCCCAACTCGTCAAGAAGTCGCTGTATGGAAGGCGCGGAGTTCATGCAGCGCGCGCCTTACATCAAGCCAGGGATGTTCATACCGCCCGTCGCAGCGGACATGCGCTGGGCGCTCATTTCCGCCACACCGCGCAATGCTTCGTTCACTGCTGCAGTGACCATGTCCTCCAGCATCTCGATATCGTCCGGATCGACAATAATCTTCTCGATTTTCACGCTTTCGATGGTCATTTCGCCCGTAGCGACCGCTTTCACCATGCCGCCGCCTGCGCTGCCCTCGAAGGTCATCGTTTTGATCTCTTCCTGGGCTTTCGCCAGCTCAGCCTGCATCTTCTGCGCCTGGCGCATCATGGCCTTCATATCCATGGGTACCTCCCCTGTCGTCTATGCCGCCATAAGGCAGCAAGGGGCGCGCCATGCCGCAGTGCAATGCATCTCGCGCCCGCCGTTTTCTCTAACCTGTGTAGTTTATACGACCAGCATGCTTTGCTGGAATCGAAAAGCCGGTTTATTCCTTCACTTCTTGAAAGACCACGCCTTCGCCAAAACCCGATACCAGGAAGGCATTCAGCTCATCCGGGGTAGGTTCGGAACCGCAGGAAGCAGCAGGCGCAGCGGCAGGTGCGGCAGCTGTATCCTGCGAAGTGTCATCGCTTGGCACCGAAGGACGTGGCTGTGCAGAAAGCGAGGTCGGCACGGACGGCGGTCCTGCCATCGGCGCAACGCCTGCCGCCTGCGAGGGCGACGACGTTTCCGGGCACGCCGCAGCATCCGACGGCACTGAACTCGCGGAGCCGCCTGTCGGCTCGTCCTCCCAAGGAAGCACCACCGCCTCCTCCTCGTCGGGAAGCCCCATTCCCTCGTAGGCATCTAAAGGAACACGGTCGTAGTCCTCTTCGTCAGGGACGACGGAAGCAACCGGAGCGTCGGCAACGCCCGAGCTGGCGCTTGCAAAGCCATCCGGCGAAGACGCTGCCGCAACCGGCGCGCCTGCTGCCTCCTGCCCTGCCGCCGAGCAATCCGCCTGGTCTGCCGGCTCTGCGGAAACGGGCATTTCGCCAGCGCGTTCGTCCGCTTCCGCAGGCCGCACCCCCTCTTTCACGTACGTCGGGAGCAAAGCATCCTTCGTTGGAATCGGAAGCGGCTTTTTGCGCTTGGGGGCAAGGCGCGGCATGTCGGCTTCCGGCACGTCGACCGCAGCGTCGCTGGGCAAAACGGGCTCTTCGTCAGGCGCGACGCCAACCGCACGCGTGCCGTCGACGGAAGAGTGCGATCTTCGCAAGCGCGGGATGGTCGGCGCTGGAACGCCCCCTGGCACCTGTCTTTGTCCGCCCTGCACCGTAGCTGCGCCTTCGGCCGACGGCGGCTCAGAGCGAGACGCGCCAGGTGCACTATCTCCCGTCGTATGCGGAGGCGTTATCGGGCGAGGCACCACGGTCGGCGCGCCCGCTGCGGCAGGGGGCGTTTCTGCCTGCACGCCAGAAAAAGCCGCCGGCGCTGCCGCCTGAGAGAGCGCGCTCCCGCCGAAATCCTGCTGCGATGCGTGCGGGACAGCTTCGCCCACTGCGGCAGACGGCACCTCCCTTTCCTCTTCCTGAACGGTCAGGCGCAAAGCGACCGAAGCCCCTGCCGCCTGCCGCAGCAGACCGAGCATCGTTTCGACCGCATCAGGTTTCGAGGCCGCAATGAATCCGAACTTGTTCCGATGCGGAAAGGCAACTTGAATTCCCTCTCCCGCACCTTCACACGTGACCTCTGTGTTCAGGTAGACCGTTCCCAGCATCGGGTTCTTGCGCCGCACCGCGCTGACCGCCGCCTGCCAAATCCGCTGGAGCGCTGCAGGGTTTTGAAGCTTTGCGGCAAGCTCGGGAGCCGTCTCGCCGAAACGGCGATGATCGCCTGCCGACGCCCCGCCTTGCCCGGCAGCAGACACCGGGGAAACGGCAGCCGTGCCGCCTGCCTGCGGCGAAGACGGCTGCCCTGTGCCCGACCCCGCTTTCAAGGAAGCCTCAGGCGCTGTCGGGGATGCCGAAAGGACATCGGAACCAGACTGCGAAGCGGGCGTCTGAACGCTCGGGACACGAGGCGGGACGGCCTCCTTTCGCGCAGACGACGGCACGGCCGCGCCCTCCGTCGGCAAAGCGGCGACGGGCGTCGGCGTGCCGGAGGAAAGGACGGCTTCGGGCTTTGGCGCGTCAGCATGCACAACCGCCGCAGGAGTCGGCGAGGCAGGATGCGGGGCGGACGAAGGCTGCATGCGGGCTGTCGAGGAGCCGTCCGCCGGAGCGGAAGCCGACGCGGGCGCGACAGCAGGCCGCAAGGCCGGCTCGTTTACGGCACCGCTCTCATCCTGCATAGCGCCTGCATCCGGCACAGGGGACGCGACCGCCTCCAAAGCTGTCGGAGCAGTGCTTTCCAAGACGCCCTGTCCGGACGTCTTCGTGTTTGCAGGTGCAGTCCTTTCGGTCGCACCGTACGCCACCGCGGACTTTCCCGCCTCGAGCGCCTCCACGCGTTCCGCCAGGGACGCGAGCGTCAGGTCGGAGTCTGGCCGCACCATGCGCGTGAGCCCGATTTCGAACGTCAATCGCGGGTTCGTCGACGTGCGCAGCTCTGCGAGCACATCGCCCAGCACGCCCATCAGGTTCGCCAGCCGATCGGGACCGTAGTTCGCCATCTCGCGCACCAGTTCGCGACGTTCCACCTCGCTCACGTCGAGCGCGACGTCGGCGCCTGCCATGCTCAAGACGTACATATTCCTGAAATGCTCCGCCAAATCCCGCGCGAATTGCGCCAGGTCGGCGCCTGTTTCAATGTAGCGCGCCGTCCATCTGAAACATGCTGCAACATCGCGCACGCCGATAGCGTCCACAATCTCTGCCATGTCCTCTACATCGAGCGAACCGAGCATGTCCTCAGTCGCTTTCAGGGTGACTTTCCCCTCCCCGAACGCGATGACCTGCTCGAGCGCTGTGAGCGCGTTGCGCATGCCGCCTTCGGCACGGTGCGCAATCAGTTCGAGTGCTTCGCCTTCGAACTCCACGTTTTCCGCCATGCAGATAGCGCCCAAGCGCGAAACGATGGATTCCGAGCCGATGCGGCGGAAGTCGAACCGTTGACAGCGCGAATGGATGGTCTCAGGAACTTTCTGGGGGTCCGTAGTGCAGAGGATGAACACAACATGGTCCGGCGGTTCTTCCAAGGTCTTCAGCAGCGCATTGAAGGCCGCCGTGGACAGCATGTGAACCTCGTCGATGATGTAGACCTTTTTGCGGCCGCGCGTCGGCGCGAACTGGACGCGCCCGATGATCTCTTCGCGCACGTTCTCCACGCCCGTGCGGCTTGCGGCATCCAGTTCGTAGACATCAGGGTGCGTGCCGGACGCAATCTCCGTGCAGTCCTGGCACGTGCCGTCCGGATCGGGCGTGGGACCGTGCTCGCAGAGCAGGGCCTTCGCCAAAAGGCGCGCCGTGGTGGTCTTGCCCGTACCGCGCGGTCCGCAGAACAGGTAGGCATGGCTCACTTTGTCCTGCTCGATGGCGTTGCGAATAGTGCGCTCGATATGGTCTTGGCCCACCACGTCAGCGAACGTCTGCGGACGGTATTTCCGGTACAAAGCCTCTGACATGCCCTAACCTCGCTTCGTCGTCCGCGCTCGTCAAAGCGCGGCCTTCCGTCGGATTCTTCTTCGCCATTATAAAACGAGGCGCCGCAGCCCAATCCGCGCGAAGGACGGTCACACCGTCTTCGCACGAACAGGCTGCAGCGCCATCGAAAAGACCTTCGATTCCACCGCTGTACGGCCTGAGTATTCGTCCGGCCGCCTCATCGCAGTCGTCAGCACGGCATAGCGCCGCTGTTGCGACCTGTCTTTCTCGGCCGAATCCTATGCCTGTTTCTTGCGGGAAGAAAGCGCCGCCTTCACCGCGCCGATGATGGCAGGCGCCACCGAGACCGCCACGATGCCGAGCACGATGACCTCGAAGTGCTCCTGCACGAACGGGATGCCGCCGAAGAAATAGCCCACGAGCACGAACAGGCTGACCCACGTGATGCCGCCGATGCAGTTGAACAGCGTGAACTTGCCGAAGTTCATGTGGCCCGTGCCCGCAATGAACGGAGCGAACGTGCGGAAAAACGGCATAAAGCGCGTGATGATGATGGTCAGGCCGCCGTACTTTTCGAAGAAATGGTCGAGCTTTGCCATGCGCTCGGGCGTGAGCGCCTTCACTTTGCCCGAGTCGATAATGCGGCTACCGAACAAGCGCGCGATCCAATAGTTCGACGTGTTGCCCAGAATGGCCGCCGTATAGAAGACGATGAGCGTGGCGAACACGTTCAGCCCGCCGCCGTCGGCAGAGAACACGCCTGCCGCGAACAGAAGGGAGTCGCCCGGCAAAAACGGGAAGAACACCAAGCCCGTCTCCACGAACACGATAAGCCACAACGGCGTGTAGACCCAGACGGGGCCGAGGGCGATAATCCAGCCGGCAATGGCACCGCGCGGATCGGACAGCAGGTTGATAAAGAAGTCGATGATTTCCATAGCGTCCTTTTGCAAGCCGAAGACACAAAAAAGAGTACTGCGAATGGACGCGGGCGCTCGTCAGAGGTCCCTTATGGCTGCTTCCTCCCGGACCTGACCAGGTTCGAAACGTGGCGCCGCCCGAGCCCATTCGCAATACTCGATTGCAACGGACATCTAGTATAGCGAACGCAGAACGTGCACGCTGCAAATCGTTACCCCGCCGACAAAAACCACAGAGAGCATCTACCCCTGCAGAACCGTGCACACCGGAGCGCGCACGTGCGCAAAGGCCCTCTCCGCCCCTTCGGAAGCTCGTTCCGCGCGGCGGCGCTGCGGGCCTATGCGAGCGACGAACCTTGCGCTTCGCCGCCTGAGCACTCCCACGCTGCCGCCTCGTCCAGCAGTCGCTCCAATGCCGCTTTCGTTTGATAGCCGAACGCATCCGCCACAACGTTGCCATCCTTGAACACCACGATCGCAGGCACCGCCATGACCTTGAACGCCCATGCTACTTCGGGCTCTTCGTCCACATTCACCGCGCCGAAACCTTTGTCGGGATGTTCAGCAGCAAGGCGTTCCACCGTCGGCATCATCGCACGGCACGGGCCGCACCCCGAGGACCAGAAGTCCAGCATGACCACGCCGGACGATTCCGTGACCAAGCGGTCGAAGTTCTCTTTTGTGACCTGGAACGCAGCCATGCCTATTCGGCCTCTCCGCCGTCGTATGCACGGGCATCCTCGCGCAGTGCGCCCGCTTCATCCAGGGCCGCCTCCACGTCCGCAAGGGAATACAAACTCCCGAAGGCAACGACCATGCCGTCCGGCCCTGCCAGCTCGCGCGCTCGCGCAACGCCGTCGGCAACGGAGCGCGCCACGTACGGGTTTACGCATGCTGAGCAGCCGAGTAAATCCTGCCCCGTCCAGCGAACCGCGCGCGCCAGCTTGTGCGCAGGAAGCGCGCGAGGGTTGTCGGGCGTAATGCAGACGAACGCACCCCCGAGCGGCAAAATCGCCTCGAGCATCTCCGGGTAGTCTTTGTCCTCCAGCACGCCGATGAGAAAGACCGGGCGCGCATCGGGAAACACCTGGCGAAGCGTGTCTGCAAGCGCCTGTGCGCCTTGAGGGTTGTGGCCGCCGTCCACCACGAACAACGGGTCGCGCGAGACTGCCTCGAACCGCCCATGCCACACAGCATGCTCCACGCCTTCGCGAACAGCTTCTTCGGGAATGCTCCAACCGCGCTCGCGCAGAACGCGCGCCGCCTCGATGGCAAGCGCCGCATTGAACGGCTGGTAAGCGCCCAGCAGGCGCGTTCGCAGCCCCTCGAGTCCGCAGTAGGAAAAACACCAGCATGGATCGTCCACGGTCGGCGCCGCCTCGATACGAAGGCGCGAGAAGTCCGCCGTGGTCAGGGTCGCCCCGCGCTCTGCCGCGCGCAGGTCGATCGCCTCGAACGCCTCTGCCTCTTGCGGCCACGTCACGACAGGGCAGCCTTCCTTGATGATGCCCGCCTTCTCCTGGGCAATCTGCCCCAACGTCGATCCGAGCAAGGCCGTATGGTCGAGCCCAATACGCGCGATGACGCTGACTTCGGGTTCGTCGATAACGTTCGTGGAATCCAGCCTGCCGCCCAGGCCTACCTCCAAAACCACAATCTCGCACTGCTGCTGGGCAAAGTGCACGAGCGCCACGGCTGTCATGAGCTCGAATTCGGTCGGGTGGTCCTCCATGGCGTCTGCCGCCTCTTTGACCTGCAAGGTGACGCGCGTCAGGTCCTCGCGGGATATGCACGCTCCCTCCACGCGAATGCGCTCTTCGAACGCAAAGAGGTACGGGCTGGTGAACAAGCCTGTTTTGTACCCGGCACGTCGAAGTATGCATTCCGTGTACGCGCAGACAGACCCCTTCCCGTTCGTTCCCGCCACATGCACGAACCGCAGTTTGTCCTGCGGGTTCCCCAGGCGGTCCAACAGCTCGCGCGTCCGCTCAAGGCCCATGCGCGATTCGTGCCATCGCGGCTCGTTGATGTACGCGACCGGGTCAAATTCGCCCATGCCATACCTCCTTGCTGTCATTGCGGCCTATCATACGGCGAAGCGCCTTCGCCGCGCGCCAGGTTTCCGCGATGTGCCCCTTGGACGCCACACGAAGCAGATGCCGACTCGTTGCCGAAAAGGCCCTTCGCACCCAGGACGGTAGAGAGAGGCTAGAACCATTCGCGCTTGTTGAAGACATAGAGCTGCTCAAAGTCTGTCTGGCTTTTCACGAGGTAGATGATGCCCTCGATAATGCCGATCAGCGTCATGACGCCGCCCGCAAGGCCAAGCGTCAGCAGAGAGCCCACGATGGTCACCGCAAGCATGATGAAACCCGTGGAGTAGTAGCCGAGATAGAACTTGTGGATGCCGAAAAATCCCAGGAATATACCAAGCAAGCCTGCCGCCACATGATCTTTCGTCCGCACGACCTGCGAACTGTAGCACGGCTGCTGGTAGGGGCGCCACGCCTGCTGGCCGGATGCCTGCCACGCCTGCTGCCCATTGCCAGGCTGCGACTGCTGCCATGTCTGGTACGAAGCCGCTCCCGGCTGCCCGCCGCACCATGCCTGTTGGCCGGGCGTCTGCCAAGTCTGCTGCGCGCCGTCCGGGCGTTGGCCCGCCTGCTGTTGGCACGAACCGCTCTGTCCAGCCTCGCTCGCCTGGCCTGTCGGCGCCTGCTGCTGCCACGACGATTGCGCACCGTACGGTTGCTGCTGAGGACCCTGCCCTGCATTTGAGGCGCTTTCTACCTGCGCAGCGGCACACGCCTGCTGCCAGGACTCATTCTGCTGCGTCGATGCAGTTCCCTGCGCTGCAAAAGCGCTCGCCCCCGGCTCGTAAGGCCGGAAGCCCTCGCCCAACGCCGTCCCGGACGCCGCCTCCGCTTCTTCGCGCGGGAAAGCACCGTCCGGCTGAGCCGGGCCGACGGAAGGGGCAGACGCATCCCCTTTTGTCCCGGCAGCCGCATCGTTCGCGCCTTCAGGGCTCTCCGATGCATCGAAGCTGGCGGGGTGTTTCGCTTTGATCTCCTCTAGTTTCCGACGCGCCGCTTCGAGCTCTTCGTACGCCGCACGGAGTTCGTCTTCGAAGGTCGTTTCGGCGGGGATAGGGGCTTGCGCGCCCTTCGGCGTCTTCTCGTCCATGCGGAGTCCTCCTTTCAAAACATGTGTCCCGGCCTCCGCCGGGACGGGTCGCAAAGCTACGCTTCGCTCCCAGTCAGGGACTGAACATGACATTTAGTCATGTTCACCCTTTCAAAACATGTGTCCCGGCCTCCGCCGGGACGGGGCCGGGCAAATCCGCGCCTGCCGTCACGCCTCCTGCGCTTGCCGACCAGGCGCCTTAACCCTGCTTGCCCTTCGGGGCGGAATTCGCCATCTTCGCATGCAGCGAGTCGCACGCCGCAGGAGCATTACCCGCCTGACCGTCCGCCCCGTCCGAACCACCGTGATGCGCATGCCGTCCGAACACGTTCATGATGCGCTCGCTATTCAGCACGCCTACGAGCGCAATGACCGCCAGCACCGCGAACAGCACAACGCTCTGGACGATTCTCCCGTCCATCAGGCCATCCGCCGCGTAGGTTGAGACCACAATGCCTGGAATACGCCCGACTGTGGTCAACAGCAGGAACGTCTTCATGCGCATGCCTGTCAGCGGCACGATGTAGGTGAACACGTCCTTTGGCAGGCCGGGAATGAGGAACAGAATGAACACAATGATGTTCAGCTTGCCCGTACGCTCAAGCCGGTCGAACTTCTCCAGGTATTTTGCCGGCACCATGGCGCGCACGAACGGGGCGCCCAGCTTGTTCACGATCACGTACACGAAAGCAGACGAGATGGCGCACCCGACGAGAATGATCGCCGCCCCCAGCCAAGGACCGTAGAGCATCCCTGCCGCAACCTGTGTGATCTCGCCCGGAATGAACGCGACCACGATCTGAAGGAACTGCATAGCAAGCAGCATAAGAACGCCGATGGGGCCCGCTTTGCGCACTTCCGAAATGACCAGGTCGAGCCCGCCTTCTTCGAACAGCGAGTGCACGTACGGCCACAGCAGCGCAATACCGACCACCACGAGCACGAAAAACACGATGAGGCCGACGAACTTGTACAGGTCCGCCTTCGTCATGGAATGCCCTGCGATCTTGATGGGCTCTTCGCCCACTTCATGCAAATGCTCGCGCTTTACGTGCGCGCTCTCCCTCAAGTCGTGCAGCTCCGCCTTGACCGCTTCGCGCTTGTGATGTCGATCTTCCATCGGCCCGTTCTTTCCGCCGCGTATACCACGCGCCCTTATTTGCGCGCCTTGTCGTACTCCTCTTTGAAAGCGGCAAACATGCCTTTGCTTTTGCCGACCTGTTTGCCGATTGCTTTGGCCACCGTAGCACCTCCGTCTTGCTTTGGCTTGGCGGAAGCGGCTTTCGTTACGGGCTTGGCACCGGAACTCTGCGAAGTGTCCACGCTCCCAGAGGCGGCAGGCAGCGCATCGCCCTCATGGCGTGCCTTCTGGTACTCCTCCTTGAACCCTGCAAACGCGCCTTTCGTCTCGCCCACGCGCTTCCCGAGGGCTTCAACGCCTTTGTTCGCGGCATCCCCTGCCTTCTGAACCGCTTCGCGCGCCACCGGCTTTGCCTTGCCGACGGCATGGCCCGCCATTTCAGCGATGCCGCCCTCCGGCTCCATGTCCAGAACATCGTCGGAAACCAGAATGGCGCCACGGAGCGCGTCCTGCTCCTCCACGTACTCCCCCTGGTCGTCCAGGTCGGAAATGCGCTCCCCTATGCCGAAACGGAAGCCCCGGATGGACGCGACCGGAATCTCGACCGTCCCCAGCAGTGCTTTCGACGTGGCACCTCGGTCCGCCACCACGGACTCCACGCGTCCGGTCATCGCCTCGAACGACACCGTTCCCACCGTGCCGACAGTCCGACCGCTTTCGGTGACAATGCTCATTCCGTACCACAGTACGCAGGAATCCCAGTCGACGCCAAGGCGCTTGCACGCCGCCTTGTCCGTTGCAGCTGACTCGGAAGAGACGACGATGCGCCCGTCTTCTATCTCGAACGAGTCCAACGCCACGAACAGGTCCTTGCGGTGGAACATGAGCGCCAGGTCGGGACGTTTGACGATAAACCCGACCACGCGGCGCTCATGGGGATGAAACACAAGATGGCGGACCTTTCCGATGTGCTTTTCGCCGGACTTTCCGCCGACGACGCGCATTCCGACAAGGTCTTTCGATGTCATGATGGTGCGAGGCATGGTGCCCTTTCTCTGTCGTGCGCGCAGGCTGGCCTCCTGCACGCAACGAGGGCACCGCGATGCGGCGCCCTCGCCTTCTCCAACCCTGCCCGATCGCAGGGACTTTTTCTCTATTCTGCCGGCTTTTCGGCAGCGTCCTCGGCGGTCACGTACCCTTCCGCCGCCTGGGAAGCAACCTCGGCAGGCTCGGTGACGACCGCGCTCGCCTCGAACGGCGCAGGCCCTGCCGGAGCAGTAGCCGTAGCCTCCTCGGCATTGCGCGCTACCTGGCTGGCGATGCGCTGACGAGCGGCCTCGATCTTTTCGCGCAGTTCGTCGTTCTTTTCCGTCACGACGGGGCGAACCGCCTCTGCCGCTTCCTGAACGCGCGCCGCCGCGCCCTGGTAGAACTCCTGGCCACGGGTCGTGACACCTTGGTAGAACTCCTGGCCACGAGCGGTCACGTCCTCGTAAATCTGCTGGCCCTTCGCGGTGGCGCCTTCGTAAATCTCCTGCCCGCGAGCAGTAGCGCCCTGGTAGAACTCCTGGCCGCGCGCAGCCGCATCCTCGTAGATTTCCTGACCGCGCTGCTGGGCGCGCACGCCGAAGTCCTGCGCGTTGCCCCAGGCGACGTTCGCACGGTCCGCCACCATAGCGCGCGTTTCGGCGCCTGTGCGCGGTGCGTACAGAAGCGCGATACCGGCCCCGATCAGACCGCCTGCGATGAATGCTCCGATGCCTTTATTTCCCATGTCAGACTCCTCACGTGTCCCAGGCGGATTGCCCCGACGTTGACGGCGCCATCCGGGCTGATGTTGCGATAGGGAAATTATACGACACGCGCTTCGCGGGACTCTGACGGTTTCCTAATCGTCACATAAGGCATGAATGCACCGCGCTTCGTTCACGCATTGTTCAAGAGCTCTCTCCAGGACGGCCGTCGCCTCGCGAAGCGCCCGCAAGGCCGCAAGGTCGTCGACAAAGCTCATGCATACGCGCGCGACCGTGCGCTCGTCGTCAATCCACTCCGAAGTGCCGACGAAGACCTTTCCCTCGTCGGCGCTTGCATGCGCCCTGTACTCCTGAGCTTGCGCATCGACCGCCAAATGCTCGAGCACATGGGGCAAAGGCGTATGGTCCATGACGTCGCCAAAGCAATCGCCCACATCGTTCACGCAGGCGTGGCCTGCTAAGCGCGGGTTCATCCCACGGAGCACGCGTGCTAACGCCGGAGTGCTGTGAGCCCCCGGTGGATAGACTTCCACCTCTGCTTCAAGGCGGCCCGAGCGAACCGTCAGCTGTTTTACGCGAATGCGCGCGGGAGCGCTCGAGGACGTCACGATTCTTCGGACTCTTCCAACCGTATGCCGAGGTCTTCCGGCGTGACGACGTTCGCGCCCGCCTCCGAGCCCGGGTCGGACCCAAGAGAGTCGATGTCCTCGCTGCCGCCTCCGGTATCTTCGGCAGAATCGCCGGAGCCGGAATCATCCGACACGTCGTAGTCTTCCGCTCCGTCCTCCCCTGACGAGTCTGCCGCAGCATCCGGCTGAGAATCGGGAGATACCTCTTCGGTCGCGCTCGAGCTTACAGGCGGCGTTTGCTCCGAAGTGCTTGTCGTCGGCGCAGACGGCTCCTGGCTAGGCACCGCGCCCGCCCGCACCAGCACGATAACGGCGCTCGTACCGTCATCGTGAGCCGGAGCGTTTTCGGCTATGTCCTGGAATCCGAGAATCGACCCAATGTCGGCCGCCCGCCCGTCCACGATAACGAGCGTGTTGCGGTCTTCCGAGAACGCGTAGCATCCACCGCCTGACAGGTCGCCGAACCGGTAGGTGACGGTCTTCGAAAACGTGTCCAGCTCATAGTCGTAAGAAGCGTCCTTCGTGAGCGACATGGTCGTTCCATCGAAGGTCACCGTCAGCGCACTGTTCTCGCCGTACGACCAGACGCCCTGGAAGTCGGCCGTATCGTCGTAGCGCAGCCAACGGTTCCACGAGAAAGCGGCGACCAGTACCACCAGCGCAACGAGCAAGACCACCACGGCGATGCGCAGAATGCGCAGCCAGGGCAGGCGCACGCGCGGACGGCGGGCGGACGGCGCAGTGCCGCGGGCAGCATAGGCGTCCTCGCCCGAAACGAAACGGACTTCGCGCGACGGCGTCTCCTCTTCGGCCGCATCCTCCACTTCGGGAGACAGTTCGCCCGAAAGCGCGTCGGCCTGCTCGGCGCCGGCCTCTTCGTCTCCAGGCTTCCCCGCAGAAAAGCTCGAAGCTTCTTCGGCCTCCGCCCCGGCCTCGTCCGTCGTCTCTGTTTTTTCGTCCGGAGCAGCAGCGTCCGCCGATTCGTCTGCCGACGCTTTCTTCTGGGCACGCTTTTCAGCCTTCTCCGCTTTGGCGCGCGCTCTTTCCTCAGCGCGCGCCTGCTTTTCGGCTTCTTTCGCCGCTTTCGCGTCTGCTTTTTTCTGGACCTTTCGCTCTTTGGAGGCTGCCTTCGCGTGCTCGATCGCCTCTTTGGCTGCGGCCTTCTCCTGCGCCTCGTCTTTGGCGAGCGCTGCCTTCACGGCCTTGCGCTGTGCTTTCTTGGCCGCGCTGCCCGAGCCGTCGAGCGGTCCTTTCGGCGCCTTGCGGGGAGTGGGTTTCTTCTTCGGTTCCGCCACGTCGATGCTGCTTTGCTTCCGGTCTGACTTTTATGCGGCGTGCGCTATTCGGCCGTGATGACCTCGATACCGCCCATGTACGGCACGAGGGCTTCCGGCACCTTCACCGAGCCATCCGGCTGCTGGTAGTTCTCCAGGATGGCCGCCATGGTGCGACCCACGGCAAGGCCCGAGCCGTTGAGGGTATGAACGAAGCGCGTGCCCTTGAAGTTTTCCGGGTCGCGGTACTTGATGTTGGCGCGACGCGCCTGGAAATCCGTGCAGTTGGAGCAGGAGGAAATTTCCTTGTAGCTGTCGTAAGAAGGCAGCCAGACCTCCAGGTCGTACGTCTTCGCGGCAGAAAAGCCCATATCGCCCGTGCACAGCGTGATCACGCGGTACGGCAGGCCGAGCGTCTGCAGGATGTTCTCAGCGTCGGCGACCATGGACTCGAGCTCGTCGTAGCTCTCCTCCGGCTTGGCATACTTGACCATTTCCACCTTGTCGAACTGGTGCAGGCGGATAAGACCGCGCGTGTCGCGACCGGCGCTGCCGGCCTCCTCGCGGAAGCACGGGGTGAAGGCGCAGTAGTGCAGCGGCAGATCCGCCGCCTCGAGCACTTCGCCCGCATGGATGTTGGTGAGCTGCACCTCGGCCGTCGGAATGAGGTACATGCCCTCACGGGTCTTGAACAGGTCCTCTTCGAACTTCGGCAGCTGGCCGGTGCCGAACAGCGTGTCACCGTTGGCCATGGCAGGGCACCACCATTCCTTGTAGCCGCGCGCGGTGTGCGTGTCGGCCATGAAGTTGATGATGGCGCGCTCCAAGCGGGCGCCTAGGCCGCCAAGCAGCGTGAAGCGGCTGCCCGCAAGCTTCACCGCGCGCTCGGCATCGATGATGCCCAGGTCGGCGCCAAGGTCCCAATGCGGCTTCGCCTCGAAGCCTTCAGCGCCAAAATCGCGCGGAGTGCCCCAGCGGCGAACCTCCGGGTTGTCGTTTTCGTCCTTGCCGACAGGCGTGGTGTCGGAAGGCATGTTCGGCGTCGAAACAAGGATCTCGTGCATGGCGCCGTCCGCTTCCTCGCGCTTGGCGCTCGCGGTGGCAAGCTGCTCATTGATCTGGCGCACACGCTCTTTCGTGGCCTCGGCTTCGTCCTTTTTGCCCTGGCCCATGAGCGCGCCGATCTCTTTGGAAAGCGCATTGCGCTCTGCCTGCAGGGACTCTTCTTCCGCGATGGCGGACTTGCGCGCCGCATCCAACTCTGCGAAGCGGTCTTTATCCCAGTGGGCGTTGCGCGCTTCCATGGCAGCGGCGACGGCGTCTTGATTCTCGCGAACGAAACGAAGGTCCAGCATTCTCTGCGCTCCTTTGACGGCAATGTCGGTTTTTGGTCGTCCTTTCAGTATACCGCACGAAAAGAGCTCACAGGGCCGATGACGCGTCCTCACGAAAATCACCCTTGAAGCACCCGTCTGAAGCTCTGCAGGAGACACCACGCAGCACGCTGCCCGGACGCGAGCACGCCACAAGGCGGTACGCTCGCCGACAAGATACGGCAGGAGCCGCGCTGCACCGCTCGCCGCAAGGCGTATGATGGAATCGTCCGCATATCGCAGGACGACCCCATCCGAACTGAATACCTTAAAGAAAGAGGCGATGCACTACGACCGTCCAGACCGAACGCGCACTGAACGCGAAGAGAACCACTGCCCGAAGCGTCGAGAACACCGTACCCCGCACTCGCTCGCGCACCGCGACCATGGCGCTGCGCTACCTCTGGTTTGCGGTCGGCGTACTCGTCAATTCCTTCGGCATTGCCCTCATCACCAAATCCGCGCTGGGAACTTCTCCCATTTCCAGCGTTGCCTACGTGCTCAGCCTGGAATTCCCGTTGACCATCGGGCAGTTCACCTTCGCTATCAACATGCTGTTCATTCTGGGACAGGTCGTTTTGTTGCGCCGTTCCTTCAGGCCGATCCAAGTGCTTCAGCTCGCTGTGAACGTCGTGTTCAGCGGATTTTTGGACGTGAGCATGGAATTGCTTTCAGGCGTGGCCCCCGCTTCGCTGCCGCAGCAGTTGTTCATTCTTGTGCTCGGCTGCGCCATCCTGGGCGTCGGCGTTGCTATCGAAGTGGCGCCCGACGTGCTCATGGTTCCGGGCGAAGGCCTCGTGCGCGCTATCGCCATCACCGTCATCGACAAGTTCGGATCGGCGCGGTTCGGAACCATTAAGAACCTCTTTGACATTTCGCTCATGGTCATCGCAACCGTGCTTTCTTTCGTTTTCTTCGGAGGATTGAACGGCGTGGGTGCCGGCACGGTCATTTCCGCCCTTCTGGTAGGGCGCGTCGTGAACCTGGCAAACGACCGTCTGCCGCTCATCGCCGCCATCAGGAAGCTGCGCTAGACAAAGGCTTCCTTCCAACCGAGCCGCTCCAACGTTCGAGCTTTCGTGCTTTTGCCGTAAGCCCCGCGAAGTCCGCCGCGTTTTCCCTGGAGAGCAAGATTTCACAATCCTCGCATGGCCTCGCCCTTTGCACTTGGTGTATCCTGAATGGCTGCATGACATGCCGCACCGAAGCGGCAGCTGGCTATTCGAAGCGAGGAGACAAGGCGACCCATGGACTTCAACGAGCTCTACCATTTCCTGTTCGAGTCGTACGCCGGATTGGGCGTGCTGGTGGGCTGCTGCCTTCTCCTGACGCTCCTTATCTCCGTACTGCTGGAGAAGAAAACGCGCAAGCGCTACAAGAACCATGCAAAGACCGAAGACGACTGGAGCTTCTTCGATGATGACGACGAAGAGGAAGCATCCGGCAAATAGCCTGTTCTCGCGGCGGTTGCACCCCCGATGCAACCGCCGCGTTTTTCGTTCGCGCACACCCCGCCGGACGACACGTGGACGAAAGCCGTCAAGCGGCGCCAAGGCGCACACAGCGACGACGGAGCAGGAAACCTCGCAGCTCCGGCCGATTGTCACCCTCGCACCCCTGCAATGCGCCTTTCCCCACGGAAGCACGACCGCACACGGAATGCGCCTTTCGCGTTCGTACGCGCGCAAGGATAGAACGCTACTTTCAGCACGCTGCCATGAGCATGCAAACGCCATCGTAAGGAAAGAAGGCTACCTATGACCGAAACCCTGTACCAGCGCGAAGGCGCCTACATTCCTCGCGTCGCCGCCGTGCACGATCTGTGCGGGTACGGTAAATGCTCGCTCGGAATCGCCATTCCCGTCCTTTCTGCCGCCGGGTGCGACGTCTGCCCGGTCCCGACCGGCCTGTTCTCTTCGCATACCGCATTCCCCGGATGGTACATGCACGACACCACCGAGATGCTTTCGGACTATCTGACTGCCTGGAAGAACATCGGGGTGGAAATCGACGCCGTGTATTCGGGCTTCCTCGGGGCGCCCGAGCAGGTCGACCGCATCCGCGACCTGTACGCGATGTACCCGCGCGCGCTGCGCGTTGTCGACCCGGTCATGGCAGACCACGGCAAGGTCTACCCCACCTACACGCCCGAACTCTGCGCCGCCATGGCAGAGCTCGCGGCGGGCGCCGACATTTTGACGCCGAACCTGACCGAAGCCGCCATCATCCTGAGCGAGCCGATCGGCGATGCATGGCGCGGCGAGAACATTCCTGACGAAGAGGCGAAACGACTGGTAGATGCCCTGATTGCAAAGGGCGCGAAGAACGTCGTGCTCAAAGGAATCCAGCGAGGCGACGGCATTATCCGCAACTTCGTCGGCACCGTCGAAGGCGACTTCCTCGAAGTGAACAACGAGCTTCTGCCGTATATGCTGCACGGTACGGGCGATCTGTACTGCTCGTGCCTGCTGGCCGCCATCATGGCAGGGCGCACGCTCGAAGAGTCCGTGGCATTCGCGGGCGACTTCACCCACGACGCCATGATCGTTTCGAGCAAGCAGCCGGAATTCGAAGCGCGCGGCGTGAGCTTCGAGCCGCTCATCGGCAAAATCGCCGCACTGCTGCAGTAGGAAAAGAAGGAAAGGGCCAGCCATCTTTTCTTGCTGCCCCAAGCGAAAAACTGCGGACGCCTTGTAAGCGTCCGCAGTTTTTCGTGAAAGGACAGGAACGAGAAAAGCGACTGGTCCCTTTTCTCATGCGCGGCCGAGGCTTTGCTCGTGGCGAGCGCGCGCTTCTTCGCTGTAGCGCTGGCGATAGCGCACGTCCACGAGCTCGCCGACGATGGCAATAGCAAGCTCCGCCGGGGTCTTCGCCCCGAACTTCAAGCCGATAGGCCGCTTCACACGCTGCCAGTCCTCTTCGGTCGCGCCTTTCGCCAACACCAGGTCGTGCACGGTGTCGTTTTTGCCCTTGCAGCCCATCATGCCCACATAGTGCACACCATGCTTCGCAGCCCACACGCACCCTTCCGGATCGAACATATGGCCGCGCGTGAGCACGCACACGTAGTCCTGCGGGCTGGCCTCGAGCGTTTCGAGCCCGTCGAAGTTCGGCGTGTCCAGCAGGATGCGCTGCGCCTGCGGGAAACGCTCTTCGTTGAGGTACGCGGCATCGTAGTCAACTGCAACCACTTTGAATCCCACGTGCGCAGCAAGCGCCGCCACTTCGCTCGCGGCGTCCGACGCGCCAAGCAGCCAGACGCGCACAGCATCGAACAGCGGAACGGAAACCCACGTCAGGCCTTCGAACTGCTCCGTGTGCATGGACGGTCCGCGCGTGACATCCTTCATCTGGAACGCATCGCGCGGCGTCCAAGAGCGCCCGGCCACGATCTCCTTCGCGTCGTTGCAGAAAAACGCGAGCGCACTGCCGTCAGCGGAGCCTACCTCGCCGTATTTCTTCGTGACCTCGTTGTCCACGTTCGAGACCGCAGCGTCGGCATCCCACACCACTTTGAAGCCAATCCAGGCAAGGTCGCCTTCGTCCATGGCGCGCGCGGCACGCTCGAACACGACCGCGTCCTCTGCCGTGAGCGCCGCCGAAATCTCCTCCAGCGTCTCTGGCCCTACATGCGGGTTTCCTTCCGTCGCTTCCGCCGAAAAGCACGGGAAATCCTCCACGGAAAGCCTGACCGCACGCCCGGCGCGCAACCCCTCGGCAATCTCCAGAAGCGTCCTCTTGTCCATGTCCAACTCCTACCATGCAAGCAGAGGACTGCGACGGAAGCTTCGCCAGCTTCGTCGCAGCCCTCTGCGATTATCGTCCTTGCAGGTGACAGTATATCCTTGAACCGGGCGAATGGAAGCGGTCGACGCCGCCGCCTGGCAAGGCCCGCCCTGCTGCGCAGCACGCACTGTGCACGCCGCAGCATCCCGAATCCGCGATTTCTTTCGGGCGGCGTACCTTGCAGGAACTTGCCGTACGCTACGCTTCCGGCGCTACGTGGACCTTGCGGTCTTCGCCCACGCTTACGCGTCCGGCCGCAATCCAGCGCAGGACTTCCGGATAGAGCTCATGCTCCACCTCGTGAATGCGCGCTTCCAGGTCATCTTGCGTGTCGTCTTCCAGGACCGGAACCGCACGCTGTGCCACGATAGGGCCTTTGTCGTATTCCTCGTTCGCGAAATGCACCGTGACGCCCGTCACTTTCACGCCAGCCTCGAACGCGTCCTGGATAGCATGCGCCCCCTTGAACGAAGGCAGCAGCGCCGGATGCAGGTTCAGCACACGATCCGGGAAGGCCTGCAGGATGACCGGGGTGACCATGCGCATATACCCTGCCATGACCAGATATTCCGCACCTGCCGCACGCGTGGCGTCCACAATACGCCGATCCGCCGCCTCGCGGTCTGCGTAGACATCGCGATTGAGCACGGTGGTCGGAATGCCTGCCGCCTGTGCACGCTCGATACCGTACGCGTCAGGACGCGAAGACACCACATGCACAATCTCCGCATTCAAGCTGCCGTCGGCCACCGCGTCGATGATAGCCTGCAGGTTCGTGCCGCTGCCGGACAGCAGCACGGCGATTTTCAACGCTTGCGTCATGAAAGACCTCCCCTTCGTTCCCGGCATGCCGTGAAACGACCCTTGGTATTGAACGACTTCGGCACTGGCGAACGATCGTAGCGATAGGTCGGCAGCCGCAGACCGTCGGCCCGCTGCTTTCGACCTCGACGCGCCGACTTCACGCCTTCTGGCGCATCCCTCTCTTTCGCGCGCGCTCGACCGCCTTGCCAAAACGCGCCCTACTCAGCGTAGCGCACCTTGCCTTCGCCTGGAACGACCGCGCCCACCACGACAGGATCTTCGCCTGCTGCGCGCAGGTTTTCCATGACAGCGTCCGCCTGCGCGGCGTCGACCAGCAAAATCATGCCCAGGCCCATGTTGAACGTCTTGCGCGCTTCCTCGGCGGAAAGCCCAGCGGCCTGGCAGCCCATCTGGATGACAGCGGGCACCTCCCAGGCAGCAGGGTCTACCACCGCGTCAAGCACGCTCGGCAGCGCACGGTCAAGGTTTTCAGTGATGCCACCGCCCGTGATGTGCGCAAGCGCATGCACCGCGCCCGGCAGCGCGGAGAGGCATCCGAGCACCGGCTTCACGTAAATGCGCGTCGGAGCGAGCAGCGCCTCGCCAAGCGAGCGCCCGCCCAGCTCTTCGCAGGGAGCAGCAAGCTCTTCGGCAGTCCTGCCCTCTACGAGCACGCGACGCACGAGCGAGTAGCCGTTCGAATGGAAGCCGCTCGAGCGCAGCGCCACCAGCACGTCGCCTTCGCGCACGTTGTCCGGGCCGATCATCTTCGGGCGGTCGACCACACCTACCGCAAAACCCGACAGGTCGTAGTCGTCGGGATCCATGACGCCGGGGTGCTCGGCCATTTCGCCGCCGATGAGCGCGCAGCCCGCCTGACGACAGCCGTCCGCCACGCCCGAGACAAGCACGTTGGCCACTTCAGCGGTCAGCTTGCCGATAGCAAGGTAATCCAGGAAGAACAGGGGCTCGGCACCGCAGGCCAGAATATCGTTCACGCACATGGCCACCAGGTCGATGCCCACGGTATCGTGCTTGCCAAGCAGCTGGGCAAGCTTCAGTTTGGTGCCCACACCGTCGGTGCCAGAAACGAGAATAGGATCTTCCATGCCCTTTGCGCCAGCGATGGAGAACAGGCCGCCGAAGCCGCCGATGTCGCCGATGACTTCCGGGCGGTAGGTGCTGTGCACGGCATCCTTGATGGCGCTGACTGCGCGGGCTCCTTCGGCCGTGTCCACGCCCGCCTGGGCGTACGTCAGCATTTCCGGCTGCGCCGCCGCGCCGCCTGCCTGCATGTTCTCGCTCATTGCGTCTCCTATCTCGCACGTGCCGACACCGCGCAGCGCGACATCGGCGCATTTCCGCACTCTTGTCCTCTCGGCAGCGGCATGCACAGCCGCCCTCCCGAGATGCGTCCGGCAGCTGCCAGAACCGCCCGCGCGCCTTCGCCCGCATCGCCCGCACTCCGCGACGCGCCGACGGAGCCGAGCCCTAAGCTTTTCCTGCTCCCCTACGATGTCATAAGCTCCCTCGCCGCGTCCACGGCAGCTTGCGCGTCGTTCACGATGCTCGCATCGGCGGGCGCCGTGCTTTCGACGACGGCAGCGAACAGCACCTGTCGAAGGTTTTTCACCGCATTGTCGCACGTCGCGAACATGAACGTCTTCGAAACGGACGAGAGGTCGACAGCCGGGTCAGGCACGACCTCGCTGCGGTTTGCCACATCCTGCACGTATGCCGTGTACTCCGCAGCGGTCGCGAAGGACGTCTGGGCGATAGCCTCGTTCTCGTTGCAGGTCAGGATGGAAAACGTCTGCAGCCGGTAGTTGCCGTCAGGCGTAAGCAGGTAGATATTCCGCGTCGCGTTGAATTTTGCAGGGTCGTAGAGCCCTTCGATGAACCCGAACATGGACCCGTCGTTCATATGGTGTCCGAACAGCACGTTGTTCTCGTCCGCAAAGCCTGGGGTGTTCTCCGCTGCCGCGAAAATGCAGCCGAACTGAGCAAGCCACCCCTGGTTGCCCTGGAAATCCGTGCTGAGGTACGTCACATTGTTCGACGTCTGCACGACGGGATAGTTCACGGGCGTCCCGGGGATGTAGAGCCACCCTACGGTGTCAGGGTTGATGGCCTCCAAAGCGGCCCAGTCTATCGAATTCCCTACCGTCTCCAGGTCGACCTCCCGTGCGAATGCATCGTCCGCCGTCGGGAAGACTTCGTGAGCAACCTCGTCGTAGGACTGCTGACCCTGCCAATAGCTGAAAACGATAGCGCCAAGCGCCAAAAGGGCCAGAACGAGCACGATGAACGCGACGCCGAGGACGATGCGCGAAACACGCCCTCTGCGCGGCCGTTGGTAGGGCACGTGAGGATCGGGGCACGAAATCGAGGGCCGGGAGCCCGGCGTGCGCTTCGGCGGCTTGCGCTGCGTGCTCGACGCAGGAAGCACCTCTCCATATTCGCGCTGGCGGTCCATGGATTCCTTTCTCCGGGATAACTTCACCCCGCAGGGCCAACGGGCTTTCGTTATCCGTCAATACTAGCAAAACGCCCCCGGAACGGGGGCGTTTTTCGAAGATTCGGCGGTTTGGACCGCGCGCTATTTCTTCATTTCGTCGAAGAAGCCCTTCGCGATGAAGATGATGATAATGAGCACGATGATGGCGACGATCACACCGATTGCGGCCATCGGGACTTCCATGCCGAACAGAGATATCATGACGCTCCCCTTTTGTCTTATGGCCCGCCAACCGGGCGCCTTTCGCCTTTCTTGACCTGCGCTCCTGCGCTGTCAACAGGCCATAGTATACCGCTCTTATTTCCCGTGCAAGCGGGCTTCGAGCGCGTCGTTGATAATCCGTAGGGCTTTGATGCGTGCATACATCTTGTCGTCGCTCTCCAGCACAATCCACGGCGCGTACTCCGTGGACGTCAGGCGGAACATGTCCTCTGCCGCGCTCTTGTACTGAGGGAACTTATCGCGGTTGCGCCAGTCTTCCGCCGTGATCTTCCACTGCTTGTCCGGATCCTGCTCGCGCGCTTCGAAACGCTCCAGCTGGGTGTCGCGGCTCACGTCGACCCAGAACTTGATGAGGATGGCGCCCCAGCGCTCCAGGTCGCGTTCGAACTCGTTGATCTCGTCGTACGCGCGCGCCCACTCCGCCGGGCTGGCGAACCCTTCGACGCGCTCGACGAGCACGCGACCGTACCAGGTGCGGTCGTAGATGCCCACATGCCCCGCCTTCGGCAGGCGCGTCCAGTAGCGCCACAGATGCGGGTGCAGCAGCTCTTCCTTCGTGGGCGCCGGGGACGGGTAGATCGTGTACGCGCGGGCGTCGAGCGCCTGCGCCACGCGTTTGATAGCGCCGCCTTTGCCCGCTGCGTCCAGGCCTTCGAACAGAATCATGAGCGGCACGCGCTTCTGGTACATCTCAAGCTCCAGGTCGAACAGGCGGTCCTGGAGAATCTTCAGGCGAGCCTTGTAGTCTTCACGGCTGAGGTGCAGATGGCGGTCGACGCCGGTCAACGTCGGGAAGTCGGGGATGATCGGGAACTTGGAAGCAACCGGCGCATGCGCATGCTGTGCCGCCGCCGCCGCTTCCGCCTCCCGGCGCAGCAGGGAATTCTGCTCCGCCGTGCGAGAGCGCTCGTCGCCTTCGACCTGCGCGCCCTGCGTAGAGTTTGCCATGGCAGCCTGTGCCGCCGCCTTCGCCGCCGGGTCTTCCTCGCGGTGCAGGGCCGCGTCGAGCTTCTCGACGAGCGTGCGGGCGACCGTCAAGTTCGCGCGGCGCTTGTCCTCGCCGTTCAGGACCACCCACGGCGCAAAGCTGTAGTTGGTCGCGTGAAGGAAGCGGTCGTAGATGCGATAGGTGCGCTCGTAGTCGTCGAGCGCCTCGAGCTCATGCTTCGACACGCGCCATGCGGTCGACGGGTCCTCCGCCAGGCCGGTCAGGCGCTTGCGCTGGGTTTTCTCCCGGATGTGCAGGAAGAACTTCACCACCACATAGCCGTCGTCCACCAACTGGGATTCGAAGTCCTCGATAGAGTTCAAGAACGACTCCGCCTGCACGCCAAGCTTCTTCTCGATTTTGCGGCGCTTTTTGTCCGACGCGTCCTTCGGAGGAAGGGCGTACATGAGCCGCTGGGCGGACGTGGTGTACCAGCCGCGGTCGAAGAACGTGATGTTGCCGCGCGGACCGAGCGCACGCCAGAACTCCTGCATCATGGGGAAATAGCCCGTCGATCCCTTGTGCTCCTCGCGGAACAAGCGCGCATCTTCCACGTTGAAGTTTCCCGTCACATGAACGCTCGTCGCGCGCGCGTCCAGTTCGTAGAGCAGATCGGAGATACGGCCGCCCTTGCCTGCGCCGTTCCAGCCTTCGAACAGGACCACCAGGCCGATATTGCGGCTGCGCGCTTCCTGCTGCAGCACCACGAGACGGTCGACCAGCTCGTCGTGAAGAGGCTTGTACTCTTCCTTCGTGATCTTGTCGACGTCGAAATCGATCTTTTCCAGCATGGGGCCTCCTCCTTGGGACCACGGCGCAAGACGACGGCAGAGAGCGGGCGCACCGCTGCCCGCAAAATGCAAAGCTTGCGTAAAATATACCATGACGTTGCGCGCTTCCCCGTCCCGGAAAGCGCGCGAACTATAGAATGGAAGCTCGTATGGCCCTGCCGCCGTTCGCTCGCGCCTGACGATGCGACAGCAGGAGCCCGGAGCGAAAGGAAGCGAAGAAAGGCTGCGCGAAGGCAATGCCGAACTATGGGATCATCGACCTCGGATCGAACACGGTCCGCATGTGCATCTACGAGGTACGCAACAGCAAGCAGACGGAATACCGCAAGAAGAAAGACTTCAGGACCATCATCAACCACAAGATCATGGCGGGCCTTGCCGCGCACGTGGAAGACGGCCTGATGACCGCGCAAGGCATCGACCATGCCGTGAGCGTGCTTTCCGGACACCTGCGTCGCGCCGAGTACTTCAACTGCAAACGCCTGGACATCTTCGCCACCGCCGTCTTGCGAAACTGCGACAACTCCCATGAGGCCGTGCGCCTTATCGAGCGCCGCATCGGACATGACATCCGCATCCTATCCTGCGCCGACGAGGCGCATCTCGGCTTCGTCGGCGCCATGAGCGCCGAGCCGCTCGGCGACGGCACGCTCATCGACATCGGCGGCGGCTCGACCGAGCTCACCTGCATCCGCGACGGCAAGGACTCCAACAACGTGAGCATCGGTCAAGGCTCCCTGTCCTCGTACGCGAACCATATCGACCTGGTGCTGCCGACCGAAGAGGAAGCGCGCACCATCGTGGACGCCTTCGACGAAAAGCTCGAAGAGACCGTCGGGAAAAAGCGCGACCGTTACCGCAGCAAGCAGTTCTACGGCGTGGGCGGCGCCGTGCGCGCTGCCGCGAAGATGCTCGCCGAAGTCGACCGGACCGAACGGCCGGAAGTCATCACGCCCGAGGACCTCGACCGCATCGTGGAGCTCTACCGCGAGAACACGCGCGCGTTCGCCCACCTTGCCGTGAAGGCGACACCGGATCGCGTGCACACGCTCCTGCCAGGCTGCCTGATCCTGCGCCGTGCCCTGCGAGAGTTCGGCGCAGAAAACGTGCGCGTCTGCGGCGGCGGAGTTCGCGAAGGTTACCTGATTGAGCGTATACTGAAAGGTGTGCCAAAACCGTAATGCCCGCCGCGACCGCACAAGGCACCGTTCGTCGACCTCGGGAAGAGAAGGCCGCTTGAACGCGCTGCGCGACCGCCGAATGCCGTGCGTCGCCGAGGAAACGAGTACGCCCCCAAACGTTTAGGAGGACGCCGTGGACGCTGTCATCCCCACCACCATCATCGAGCCCCCTCACGCCCCGTTCATGCAGAACCGGGAGCTTTCGTGGCTCACTTTTAACGAACGCGTGCTCGACCAGGGCGCCGACGAAAGCGTGCCTTTGCTCGAACGGCTGACCTTCGTCTCCATCTTCTCCTCGAACCTGCAGGAGTTCTTCATGGTCCGCGTGGGCAGCCTCACGGACATGAGCTTCGCGAAGACGGAAATCAGAGACAGCAAGACGAACATGACGCCGTCCCAGCAGCTTGACGCCATCTACGCGCGCTGCCACGAGCTCTACCCCGTGCAAGAGGAGATCTTCGCGAACGTCTGCGGCGAACTAGCGGAGCACGGCGTGCGCCATCTGCACCCGAGCGACCTCTCTCCCGAGCAGGCCGAGCTCCTCCACGACTACCTGCTGGCGAACGTAAGCCCCTTCCTCTCCCCGCAGATCATCAACTCCCGTCATCCGTTCCCCCATCTGGAGAACGGCGCGCTCTACGTCCTGGTACGCCTGGACGAGACCGTAGCGAAAAGCGCGGAGAAGGAGGCAAAGAACGGCAAGGACGGCCACAAGAAAAAGAAGAACAAGGCTGCCGAAGGCGTGACCTTGGGCCTCATCCCGCTGCCGAAGCAATGCCAGCGCGTCATCCAGCTGCCCGGCGAGGGCTTCCAGTTCGTGCTGTTGGAGCACGCGATCGAGACCATCGTGGAGGAAATCTTCTCCATGTACACGGTCAAGCACGTGAATGTCATCTGCGTCACGCGCAACGCCGACCTTGACACGACCGAGACTTCCGACGAAGCGGACGACGACTACCGCGAGCACATGAAGCGCATCCTGAAGAAGCGCAGCCGCCTGGCGCCGGTACGCCTCGAGTGCGAGACGCAGCTTTCTTCGGTCATGAGCAAATTCCTGCTGAGCAAGCTTGAGCTGGACGACCACCAGGTCTTCGTCACCTCTGTGCCGCTGGACATGGGCTATGCATGGGGACTTGCAGGCCGCGTGGGCAAAGACACGCGAGCCAAGCTCACGAGCAAGCCATTCGTGCCGCAGTGGCCCGCCTGCTTGGAGCGCAACCGCTCCATCATCGAGCAGGTTTCCGAAAAGGAAGTCCTGCTGTCCTACCCCTACGAGAGCATGGACGCGTTCGTGCAACTGCTGCGCGAAGCCTCCGTCGACCCGACCGTCGTCTCCATCAAGATCACGCTCTATCGCCTGGCCAGCCAGTCCCATCTGGCGGAAGCCCTTATCAACGCAGCGGAGAACGGCAAGGAAGTGACCGCGCTCTTCGAGCTGCGCGCCCGCTTCGACGAGTCGAACAACATCGAGTGGTCCCAGCGCTTCGAAGAGGCCGGCTGCAACGTCATCTACGGGTTCCGCGACTACAAGGTTCACAGCAAAATCTGCTGCATCACGCGCCAGACGGAACAGGGCGTGCAGTACATCACGCAGCTGGGCACCGGCAACTACAACGAGAAGACCGCGCGCCTCTACACCGACTTCTCCTTCATCACGTCCGGCCAGACCATCGGCCGGGACGCCACCATGTTCTTCCGCAACATGCAGCTTGAGAACGCCTCGACGGAATACCAGCTGCTCTGGGTGGCGCCGCTGCAGATCAAGCCGAACATTATCGCAGGCATTGACGAGCAGATTGCGCTTGCGAAAGAGGGCAAGCCGTGCGGCCTGTACTTCAAGACCAACTCCGTGACCGACAAGGACATCATCCTTAAGATCGTGGAAGCATCGCAGGCGGGCGTGCCCGTAACCATGCTCGTACGCGGCATCTCCTGCATCGTGCCAGGCGTCGAAGGTTACACGGACAACGTGCGCATCGTCTCAATCGTCGGCCGCCAGCTCGAGCACAGCCGCATCTACGGGTTCGGCCCGCTGGACGACATGCGCGTCTACCTCTCCAGCGCTGACCTTATGACGCGCAATATGGACAAGCGCGTGGAGATTGCCTGGCCGGTGCTGAACGATAAGCTCCGCCGCCAGGTGGTCGACTACGTGAAGACGTTCCTGTCCGACACTGCAAAGCTGCGCGAGCTGAAGCCTGACCTGACTTACACGAAGCTGCGTCATTTCGTGCAGGAGGGAGATACGCCGTTCGATTCCCAGGCGTTCATGATCCAGGACGCCTACAAGCGCCATCAGGACGCCGTGACCGCCGAAGCCCAGCGCGGCGCGAACCGTCGCCAGGCTGCCGTGAACGCGCGCGAAGCGGAAATGGCCGCCCAAACAATCGCCGCGGCAGAAGACGCACTGCGCGCTGCCGAAGCCGCAGCAGCGACCGCGAGCGCCGCTGCTGGAGCGGCCGCTGCCGCCGCCGAGGCTGCCGAGCAGGGCATTGCGCAGGAAAAGCCGCAGGACGCCCCTGCCACTCCCGCACAGCCCACGCCCGAAGAGGCAGCAGCGGCAGAAGCGGAAGCGAACGCCGCCGTGGCAACGTCGGTCGCGAACGCAAACCGTACGCCGGTAAGCGAGCCGCCCGCCATGACCGTCGTATCCACGCCCGAGGCAGCAGCAGCCGCCGAGGCGGAGGCGAACGCTGCCGTGGCAACTTCCGTGGCGACCGCGCATCGCGTGCCTGCCGCCCCGGCGGCCCCGAAGCCGCGCGGCGCACGCTACGACCACGGTCCGACTGACGAAGAGGCAGCCCAGGCCGAAGCAGAGGCTGCTGCTGCGACGGCCGCCTCGGTAAGCGCCGCTGTCGCCCATGCAGAAGCCGTCGCCGAGCCTGCCCCGCAAACGAATGCCACCACGACCCAGCCCGCAACCGGCGTGCCGAGCGCCTCGCGACCGCTGCCGAACGCCCAGCCGCGCCCGAGCCAGACGAACCGCGTGATCGTCGGCGAGCCGAAACCGAAGAAGAAAGGCTTCTTTAGCCGCCTCTTCGGCAAGTAAGCCCTCCCCTGAGCGCGAACACCGCACAAGGAGCACCGGTTTCGGTGCTCCTTTTTTGCTTCGTGGCCTTCTTGGCACGATGAAGCCTTGAACCACGCCGGATCTTGCGACACGCGACATCCTGCCAAACGCCCTCGCACGCGCCTGCGAACGGACTTCCGAGCGCGCCGCTGAGGCTTGCGCGCCACCGATGGTATACAATTCTTCCCAAAGAAAGAGCGCGAACGCGCACGACGACCCCCCGAGCATGCCGCTTTGGCATGAAATCGACCGAAAGGAACGCCATGGGCGAACAGAAGACCATCCTGGTGACCGGCGGTGCCGGATTCATCGGCTCGCACACCTGCGTCGAGCTACTGCAGGCAGGCTACCGCGTGGTAGTGGTGGACGACCTGTCCAATTCGAGCGAAAAGGCGCTCGACCGCGTGCGTGCCATCGTGCGCGCGGCAGAAGCCGAAGGCACGGCGCCGGAAGGCGCATCGGAGGCCCTGTCGTTCCACCGTGCGAATATCCTCGACCGCACCGCGCTCGAAGCGGTATTCGACGCGCAACCGGTCGACGCGGTCATCCATTTCGCCGGCTTTAAAGCGGTGGGCGAAAGCGTTCGCAAGCCGCTCGAATACTACGAGAACAACGTCGCAGGCACGCTCGTCCTCTGCGACGTCATGCGCCAGCACGGCTGCAAGTCCATCGTGTTCTCAAGCTCGGCCACCGTCTACGGTGATCCCGACACAGTGCCGCTGGACGAATCCGCCCCGAAAAAGCCCGCCACCAACCCCTACGGCTGGACGAAATGGATGGTGGAGCAGATTCTCGAGGACATTCAGACGGCAGACCCGGAATGGAACGTCGTGCTTCTGCGCTACTTCAACCCCATCGGCGCGCACGAGAGCGGGCTGATCGGAGAAGACCCGAAGGGCATTCCGAATAACCTCGTTCCTTACGTGGCGAAGGTCGCGGTCGGAAAGCTTGAGGCGGTCGGCATCTTCGGCGACGACTACGACACCCCCGACGGCACGGGCGTGCGCGACTACATCCACGTGGTCGATCTTGCGCGCGGCCATGTCGCCGCGCTCAAGTGGATGGACGGGAAGTCCGGCGTCGAAATCGTGAACTTGGGAACCGGCGTCGGATCCAGCGTGCTGGACGTGGTGCGAGCGTTCAGCAAAGCGTGCGGCCGCGACCTCCCCTACGTCATCAAACCACGCCGCGCAGGCGACGTCGCCGAAAACTACGCCGACCCGACGAAAGCACGGGAGTTGCTGGGCTGGGAAGCGCAGTACGACCTCGAGAAAATGTGCGCAGACAGCTGGAATTGGCAAAGCCACAACCCCGACGGCTACGACACCGAGGCATAAAGCGCGTTCTCCGCAGCTTCTGTCGCGTGCTTTGACGTCTGTCGTGACCTTATGCGGGTCCCTGGAAAACCAGGGACCCGCATTTTTTCGCCAGAACGCCTCGCAATAAGCTTGTTCGCACAATAGCAACTACCCGAGACGCATACTGTCTTTGGAGCATTTGCCGAAATAGCATGTGTGCAGGCATGCTTTTGCACCAATTTCATTTGCATTGTTCCGCCGCAAGAGCGTATGATGCATTTGTGGCTGGAAAAATCGAGTTTGCGTCGTTTTTTTCGTTGGAACCTTAACCGACTTGCAGGATTTATTAGCTTTACATTTTTTTGTTTCCCCATTTCAGAGCCCATATATTTGCGTTACGCATTGTATGGAGCTACATTGTCTGTAGACCGATGCTTTCGAGAACGCCACCATTTCCTCCATATAAGAGGAGGTTCGCTATGACCGTGCTGCATACTTTCGCGGCGAACATTCGGCGCTTCCGCAAGCAATCCGGGCTTTCCCAGGAAGCGTTCGCAGAGCGGTGCGGTCTGCACCGCACGTACATCAGCGCCGTGGAACGAGAAAAACGCAATATTTCGCTGACCAACGTGGAGAAAATCGCCCGAACGCTCGGCGTGCCCGCATTCTGGCTTTTTATCGACCCTGTCGACCAAGATTTGCAGAGTATTCCGGCGCCTTTGGAGCTTCCGCCCGAATATTACGGAGCAAAGGCGGATGAATAGACCGCTCTCAGACCTTACGCAAGACGTGAGGTTCTGACAGCGGTTAGATGCCCGCGCCCATCTTCGAACACGCACAGAAGGCGGTCGCGGCTTTCGTAAAGGCAACTCAGAGCAGAAAGATGGAAGCGCCGTTTTTTCGGCGCTTCCTCTGTCGAAGGGTACGCGCCCTGCACAGAGGAAGATGCTTCTTTTGCCGGGGAAAGCTGTTTACTCGCGACGGCAGCAGTGCAGCAGCGCCTACCCCACCCCACGGTGCCATCCGCGCTTTCGGACGACGGCAAAGATTCCGCCGATGCAGCAGAGGCCACAACGTCTGCGCTTTCGGGTGCAAGCTGGGAAAGCACGTCAAAGTCAGGGGCGCCAAAACCGCCTTCGCCTTCGGACGGTGCTTGCGCATTGGCGGTAAAATCCGCGCAGGCGGACCGCTGTCGGTCGAATGTCGGGTAGGTGTAGTATCTGCGCGCCATAAACCGTCCTAGCGCCCGCATGCAGCATCGTGAGGGGTTGTTGCGTCCGAAGCCATTGCGCTCGAAGGGGCAGCCGCGGCCGACCGTCCCTCCCCGAGACGGCTTACCGGTGCACAAGCAGGCGGATATCCGACACGCCAGAACACAAGTCCTGAAGCGGGAGCATTCTCCCCCGCTGCCGACCGGTCACGCGCATCAAGCACCTGTTGCACCCACGCAGCATCCTGCCTGCCGCGCCCGACCGCCATGAGCGTGCCTACGATGGTTCGCACCATCGAATGGAGAAACGCGCTTCCGACAATGCGCACGGTAGTCACGGGAAAACCCGCCAGTTCTTCGGGGTATATCTCCAGCTCCATCACGTTGCGACAGGTCGACTTGCCGACAGCGGAAGCCGCCAGGCAAAAGCTTTTGAAATCATGCTCGCCGACCAAGAACGCAGCGCCCGCGCGCATGGCGTCCACATCGAGCGCGCCGCCGCCCGCATGCCATACGAGCGGTTCGATCAGCACGGGCGGAGCCTCTTCCGTGCTGATGTGGTAGTGGTATTCGCGCCAAAGCGCGTCGAAACGCGCCGAGAACCCGAGCGGGCGCTCGTCAACACTGACGATGGAAATGCCCTCGTCCGTCAACGCGTTCAGAGAGCGCTTCAAGCGGCGCAGCTCGCGGCCGGCAAGCTCGTCCTCGGTCACGTCAAAGCTCACGACCTGAGCGCGCGCATGCACGCCCGCGTCCGTCCTTCCGGCGCAGACCGTCTTCACCTCGCGGCGGAAGAGCAGGGAGAGCGCTTGCTCCACTTCGCCCTGCACCGTTTTCAAGCGCTCCTCTTTCTGCCGGGCAAAGCCGGAGAACGACGCGCCTTGGTATGAGAGCGTGAGCGAAAGCGTGCGATCCCAGCCCGCTTCGCGCGCTTCGGCGGCACGCTGCTCCAAGCTGGGACGGTCAGGCGCGGACGAAATGGACGTCGCCACGTTCGACGTTTCGCAAGAAGGCGCCTGCATGCCGTCCTTCTCTCCTGCTGCACGCACTGACGCGTTCGCCGTTTCTTCGCTCATGTGCCTTAAGGCCCTTTCCCGTCTGCAGGCGCGGCCTTCACACCGCAATCCTGGCCAAAGCCGATCGTCCACCGCATGCTACCGGCCTCTCGGACCGCACAATGCACGCCGCTCCTTCTCCCTTGCGCACGCTTTTTCGCATGCAGTCTCTTGCACGCATGCGCTCTGCCCACGTCCGGATGTCCAGCCGCCCTCGCCCTACGACGCTCGCCACACCGGCGCGCCGAACAGGTCGTACAACTCCGACAACATGATGGTGTTGCGCGAGTCGACCTGCAGGGGCAGCTCTGCTCGGAACGTGCGCCCGTCAGATTGTCGCACAACGAGCACAACACCGTCATGCCCCGGATGCGCCTTCAGGATGCGGTTCAGCTTCATCGACGACGTCTGGCTGAAAGACCCTGCCGTAAGATTGAGCGTCAAGCGCTGCGGTGCAGCGTTCGCCATGCCCGCAAGCTCCAATGGCTCGACCTCGAAGGCAAGCACCTGGTTACCGCGGTCGGAGTGTTCGAATTTACCCTTCACCTTCACGATAGCGTCGTCCACGAGCGCTTCGGAGAAGTCGTCGTACTTGAAGCAGACGCATTCGATGTGGCCGGTCGTGTCCTCGAGCGTGAAGTTCGCCATCTTCGTACCGCGCTTCGTAATGCGCGTCGACACGCCCGTGACCAGGCCTACGAACGTGGCGGAGGGGATTTCCTTCGTGCGTTCCGCCAAATCTCCCAGCTGGAACTTCGTCATGCGCGAGATGGCAGCTTCGTAGGGACCGAGCGGATGGCCAGAGACGTAAATCTTCAGAATCTCTTTCTCGTAGGAAAGCAGCGTCCTCGTATCCCATTCGATGCCGTCCGGATCCGGCACGTCCTCTTCGAAGCCAGAATCCGGCATGTCGGCAAACAGGTCGAACATGCTGACCTGCCCAGCATCACGGTCTTTCTGGCGCTTAGAAGCAGACTCCAGCAAGGGCGTCTCTTCGATAAAGTACATGCACTGTTTGCGCGTGTAGCCCGTCGAATCGAACGCGCCCGCCTTGATGAGCGCTTCGAGCGTCTTGCGGTTGTAGCACTTCGCATCCACACGGTTCACGAAGTCGTGAAGGCTCTTGAAGCGGCCGCCGCGATTGCGCTCGGCAATCATCTCCTCCGCCACCTTCTCGCCGACGCCGCGCACGCCCGCCAGACCGAAGCGCACGCCTTCGTCGGTCGGCGTGAACTCGAGGTTGGACGAGTTGATGTCAGGAGGCAGAACCGGAATGCCCGTGTGGTTGCAGCTTGCGATGTATTTGATGAGGCGATCGGAGTTGCCCATATAGGACGAAAGCACCGCCGCCATGTACTCGTACGGGTAGTGCGCTTTCAGGTATGCCGTGCGCATGACGAGCACCGCGTAGGCTGCCGAGTGCGATTTGTTGAACGCGTACTTTGCGAACTCTTCCGCGTCGCCCCAAATACGCTGGGCGATGTCGAGCGAGAACCCGTTTTCGACCGCACCGTTGCACCAGTCGTCCTTGAGCTGCATCATGACGTCGATCTTTTTCTTGCCCATGGCCTTGCGCAGGCGGTCTGCCTTTCCCGCGGAGAAGCCGCTCATGCGCATGGAAATCTGCATGATCTGCTCTTGGTAGACGATGGTGCCGTACGTCTCTTCCAACACCGGCTTCAAGCGGTCGTCGTAGTAGCTGACCGGTTTTTTGCCCTGACGGCGGTCGACGTACAGATCGACGAAGCCGTTCTCGAGCGGGCCCGGACGGTTAAGCGCAATAGATGCGACGACGTCTGAGAACGCGCGCGGCTTCATGCGCGCGAAGAGGCTCACGTAGAGGGCAGACTCCACCTGGAACAGGCCATCCATGGAGCCGTCGCCGCATAAAAGGTCGAACGCCTTTTCGTCGTCGATAGGAATCTGGTCCGGAACGATGGTCACGCCGTAGCGATCCTTGATGTTGCGGCATGCGCGGCTGATCACGCCGAGCGTGCGCAGGCCCAGGAAGTCCATTTTGAGCAGGCCGAGATCCGGCGTGTAGTGGCCGTCGTACTGGGTGATGATGCCGCCACCCTTGGTATCGCGCTTCATGGGCACGTGCTCGCTCATCGGGTCACGGCAGATAATGGTGGCGCAGGCGTGCACGCCTTCGCCGCGAACATGCCCTTCGATGGACAGCGCCGCGTCGATGACGGCCTTCGAGTCCTCTTCGGTGTCGTAGGCCTTCTTCAGGTCGGGGTTGCCGTCGAGCGCTTGCTGAATGGTGATGCCCAGTTCGTCGCCCACCAGCTTGGAAATCTTGTCGCCGACGCTGTAGGGATAGCCGAGCACGCGCGCTGCGTCGCGCACGGCGTTTTTCGCCTGGAGTTTGCCGAAAGTGATAACGCCCGCCACGTGGTCTTCGCCGTACACTTCACGCACGTGGTCGATGACCTCCTGGCGGCGCTCGTCCTCGAAGTCGACGTCGATATCGGGCATCTCCACGCGCTCCGGGGACAGGAAGCGTTCGAACAGCAGACCGTTCTGCAAAGGCTCGATGTCCGTGATGCCCATGGCGTAGGCCACAAGCGACCCTGCAGCGGAACCACGACCCGGCCCGACGCCGATACCCTGGCTTTTCGCCCAGTTAATGTACTCTTGCACGATCAGGAAGTACGCCGGGAAGCCCTGCTGGATGATGATGCCTGCTTCGTGCTCGTAGCGCTCCCAAACTTCTTCGGGGATGTCGTCGCCGTAGCGACGGTGCAGGCCCGCCTCAATCTGCTTGCGGAAGTAGCTTTCGTCCGTCTCTCCTTCAGGCAGCGGGAAGCGCGGGAGAATGGAGTCGCGCTCCAGCTCCACGTTGCATTTTTCTGCCAGCTCGACGGTGTTGTCGCACGCCTCTGGGAAATCGCGCAGCGCTTCGCGCATTTCCTCTTCAGTCTTCATGTAGAACTGGTCGTTCGCAAAACGCATGCGGTTCGGGTCATCGAACGTGGAGCTCGTGCCGATGCAGAGCATGATGTCTTGGGCGCGCGCGTCCTCTTGGGTGAGGTAATGGAAGTCGTTCGTCGCGATGGTCTTGAGGCCGCATTCGTTTGCCAGCTTCGTGAGCTGCGCGTTGAGTTCGGTCTGGGTGAAGCCCGCGTCGGTCATGATGCCCTGGTTCTGCAGCTCGATGTAGAAGTCGCCCGGCTCGAAGCAGCTGGCGAACTTCTTCGCCCATGTGACCGCTTCGTCGAACTGACGGTTGTCGAGCAGCTTCGGAATAATGCCCGCAATGCAGGCGGACGAGCCGATGATGCCCTTGCCGTAACGCTGCAGCATGGAAAAGGTCGTGCGCGGCTTGTAGTAGAAGTTGCGCGTGTAGACTTCGTTGCCCTGCTCGTCGCGCTGCGGTTTGCCCGCTTCGTCCAGCAGCTGGCGGCCGACATGGGATTCGGACACCAAGCGGACGAGGTTATGATAGCCCTCGTTGGTCTTCGCGAGGAGCAACAGGTGATACAGACGTGGCTTGATGTCCGTGCGCAAGCTCTCGTCGTCCGTGAAGTAAACTTCGCACCCGTAGATGGGCTTGACGTCCTTGCCTGTCTCCTTTTTGACCGCAGCGCACGCGTCCGCCAGCTCCGGCACGCCGCTCATAACACCGTGGTCGGTGATGGCCACGGCGGGCATGTCGAGCTCTGCGGCGCGCCTGACCATGTCCTTTACATGCGTTGCGCCGTCGAGCAGGGAATATTCGGTATGGTTGTGCAAATGTACGAATGCCATAATGTGCCTCTGGTCCGCTTGCGCCCTGCCGCGCAACGTGGTGCCCCCTTCCGGCGGAAATGCCGGACCCCGCCTGTCGGCTTCGCACCTTCCCGCGCGCAGGAACTGTCTCGTTCGACCCCTCATGATACCAGCGTGCACGAAGACGGACACCGAACAAAGCATGGGGATTCGCAGGTTTTGGCAATGCGGATGCCAGCGCGACCGGCAGACGCGAAAACCGACGCTTCCTTGGCGCTCCGTTTTCCGGAAGGCTCGTTCGCAACCCTCCCGCAGACAGCGCGTCACGGCCTCGCTCGCCAGCAGCACGTCACGCCCCCATTCCCGGCAATGCGTCAAGCAAAGCCTCGATTGTGGACGCAAATTGAAAAAGAGAAGCATTACGTCCGTAGGCTTGTGCTGCTTTGCACCTTACAAACAATGTTTCCCCAGGTTGCGATTGTCCCGTACCGGGTTCGCCGGTCAAGCCTGCCCGTTTATCGCCCTCTAGCGCTTCTCGCTTTTCGGATGCGTCCACAATCGCCTGGTTTCCAGGCACTTCGGAGCGCCGTCGCGCGCTTTCGCCTTGGCCTTACTGCCACGGCAAACCATGTGGCGCGATGAATGGACGCGGCGAGGAGTCTGACTCAGCGTACAAAGCGCGATGCAGACTCTCTCTGCGCTGTTCGAGATTGCTCGTCCTGCTGCGGAGCCTGATTCCGAGCAATCGCTCGAGATTCTTCGCAACGTTTTCCATCGCCGCGAGGTCATACGCTTGCTGCTTAGTGAGCGTGAGGACTCGGTACCTTCGCCCTACGAACTCATTACGACGACGAGCATCACGGTCAATGCACGGCTCGCCTTCGTGATGTTCGCTGCTGTCGTACTCAATCACAACGCCCTGCTTTTCCCAAAGCAAGTCGCCTTTTCTGACGACTGCATCCTTCTCGAATTTCCCCGAAAGATCGACCGGTTTGTTCAACGTAGGAGGTGGAAAACCGAAACCCCCGATGCAGCGTGGCGCTGAAAGCTCGAGCGCTATCCTGGATTCCATGGGGGAATACGACCCATCGAGTACAAGCTTTGCCGCCTTGCGCACCTTGTTTGCTCCAGGTGTATTTCCAAGCGCCCGAGCATAATCCTGCAAGCAACGTGCGCTCGAAATCGGACGACGGTCAATAAGCTTTCCCGTCGCACGATTGATGGCAAAGGAGCCGCAGAGTTCAAACCCAAACAACGCGAGTTCGACCTCTGAGAACGCTGATGCGATTTGAGCAAGACACAGCTCAGGCCGACACACCATGAGGTGGTTTGCGGCACGATAGAACGATCGTTGCGGATACGCATTCGACGCCCTTCTTCTCCGAATACTACCGCTGCGCCTGTTCGTGCCCTCAGGAGAAACCAGCACGTCGAGCGTTGTTGGATTGACCCCAAAGCGGCCAACGTCATGCTTTCGGATGTCGTCAAGCGACGCAGCGCACTGTCTCAGCGACGTTGCACGCGAAGGCTTTGGCCACGATATGCGGCCGAGCGCAGCTGCCGTCCAAAGCTCAAGAGCCGACAAGCCCGCAAGGAACAATGTTCGTTTGCTCATAGGACGTCCGTTGCAAGCCGATTGCAATCTTTGCACGCACATGCATCGAGGACCATGGCGGCGGCTACCATTCGTTCCACCAATCGAAGTGGAGTGAATGGCTCCGAGGAACGTACTCGTCCGAGTACAGGTAGTAGTCCACGTCCGCCTCCATGTACAGGTCTTTCGCCCAGTCATCCCAACCTGGTTCATACCCCCACTCGCCCATGAGAATGCCCGCGCACTCGCACATAGAGCGGATTGCCAGCAGGTCCGTAGTCGTATGCACATGAATTCTGCCTGTGTGTTCTGCGCTTTCGCGGAGACGGCAAACCGAGCACTTGAACGCGTAGACGAATTCGTAATCATAACGTGTGAGGAATTGCTGCGGGAGCAGGTCTTTGAGCCATGACACCCCCAACTCGCCGACATGAGAGCCATGCGGCATGCTCGCGAGCTGCTCTAAATCTGCAGTCGTGTAATCGAGCAGGATCTCACTTCCTGCAACAAAAGACACAGCGGCCGCTCTGCCGTAGCATTTGCACATTTCATCTGGCCATGCGAGCGACTTTTCGTCGATGTTCAGGTCGTACGTTTCCGTTCGCGCTTCATCCCCACCGCCGAGGGCGGCCCATCGGAGAGCCTTGCATATGCCATGCACTTTGTCGGTTCTGATGGCAGAGCCAGATTCATAACGCACCCACGTCTTCGTCCCGACACCAGCGCGAAAAGCAGCGTCTTCTATCGTGAGACCGAGCTCAAGCCTTCTTGCCTTGATGGCGTCGCCGAGAGCTTTGTCTGAAGGGGTAGTTCTGGGAGGCATGTTCGACCTCTCTTACTGGCTGGTCATGATATGGTCAGTATATATTCTTTTTTTCGCTGATAATGCCCCGTCGCTTTAATCCTTGATATCCACATGCGGCCGCTTTGGAGCAACTGCGTCGGGGCAAGCCTGCTTGGCGGAATGCCAGCCATGGCCCTATGTCCATCAAGCCTCGTGACAGCCGAATCCACGAATCATCTGCGTCAATATATCTCGAGCTTGTGGACGGAAACGAAAACAGAGAAGCGCTTTTGATGCCGAAAAACCGCTTGAAAGTCGATTTCGCTTCGCAGACCCCATAATTTCCCGCAAATTCCCTGCTCTGTCGTACGAA
>NHCFC04200__coassemble_496_pt1 | contig 41613 bp, 38 predicted proteins | sample NHCFC04200__metabat2_low_PE_031 | metagenome-assembled genome bin NHCFC04200
TCGTTTTCAGCGTACGCTTCGCCCATCTCGGTCATCATCTCGCAAATATCCTGCTCTGCCTCCATAAGGATAATGCGCGACTTTTTTCGCTGCTCAGCTTGCGCCTCAAGAGACATTACATCCTGCAGCTCTTTTGGAAGCAGAATATCGCGCACTTCGACAGACATGATGCTCACGCCCCAGGCGGACACCTTCTCTTCCAATACGCGTTTGAGTTCTCGGTCGAGCTGCTCTCGCTTGATAGCGACCTCTGCGGCACCGCTTCGCCCAATAGCGTCGCGCAACGCCGTTTGCGCCGCCAGCTCCACCGCACGCGTGAAATCGCTCACCTCCGTGCACGCAGCCTGAGCGTCCCACACCATCCAGAACAAAACCGCATTGACATTCAAAGGCACCAAGTCAGCCGTCAGCGTTTCCTCCGCACCGAACGTGGTTACGCGCACACGGCCATCGACGCGCATGGCATTTTGCTCGATGATAGGGATAGTCCAGAAGAGTCCCGGCCCCGAAACGCGGTTGAACTTTCCCAGCCGTAAGACAACGACCTTTTCCCACTGTTGAGCAATATGGACAGCCATCGCCGCCAGCGCGCCAGCCAAAACCGCGCATGCAACCAGCACAACGCTTGCAGAAAGCAGCACCGTCCCCGCTGCCAGCACAACGCCGAAGACAGCTGCAAACACGACCGCTGTAAAGAGAACGACGCCAGCATTTGAAGCGCGTTCTCCTACCGCAAGCTGGGTGCTCGCAAACGAGCCCGGCAGCGGGGGACAAAGCTCGTGCGCGGCGCGACCTGATTTGTCTTTGCGGCCGCTCCGTGGATTGCTTTTGAACATGCAGCCATCCATCCCTTCTTTTCGAATCGGATACCCTGCGCCATGATGACAGGGCATGAATCCTTACTCGCTCACCCGGCGTGCGGATGCTCAGGAAATGTCCTGCGCAGCAACGCAATCCTCCCCGGTAAATTCCACAATGCGCCCTCGAACGCTCGCCGCCTCGCGTGCTGACGCCATGCCCTCTACACGTTTAATCGACTTGATTTTGCGTTCCATGCACAGCTGCACTTCATCAAGCGTCAGTCCAAGCTCTCTGCATGCGGACACACAATCGTCGAGCACCTGGTCGACTTCCTGGGAGTACTCGCGCTCGAGCTCGGCGTCGAAATCACGGACAAACACGCCTCTACCGCGCGTCGACTCGAGATATCCGTCCGAAACGAGGCTGAGATAGGCCTTGTTGACCGTGTTGTAGTTGATGGAAAGGTCTGCCGCGAGGCCACGTACGGTAGGAAGCTTATCCCCTGCCTGATAGTAACCCGTGCTAATGAGGCTCATCAGACGTTGGCGAAGCTGGACCCATAACGGCACGTCACTGTTTGCATCCACTTCGAACGTGAACGGCTTCTCGTTCATTTCAACGCCCTTTCTTTCTTGCTAGTCAACACGCTGCCACCCCGTCCTTTTCTGCATTCTACGTCATGCAGAATCTCTTGCCAGGTCGCGTACCGTGCGCAGCTCGTTCGCGACTACGCTTTCGATTCATGCGCAACAACGTTTTGCTCGCCTTCATCCGATCGCCTATCAGTTTCTATCCCGCGCCAAACGCCATAAGCGATTCCATGATGAAAGGATGGGTTGCCGCTGCTACGACGCACCAGCGCAAGACAAATCCTCCAACCATGACGCAAGCAGATGCGGTGAGCCCGACGACATTGTTGTCCGGACGCAAAACGACCGTAAAATCAGCAACGATCGCCCCGCAGAGGCCAACGGCAACAAACCCCAGCCAGAACACCCAGGAACTATCGTCGAACAGCAATGTCTCCAAAGAGGCAGCCAGCGCGACTTCCGTACCGTTCGATCCGCTTGCTGAAGCAGCAAAACCACCGAACACCAACAGTAAGCATGCCGCTCCTTCCAAGACGAGAAAAACCGTGTCGATGCCCGAGAGTACACGAACGCACGAAATGCCAGATGCCTGACCGCTTAGGTGCGCAACGCCAAGCACCAGGGCAAGTCCGCACGAAAGGGACGATAAAGCAAACAGTACCACGAGCCACGGTGAATGCCAGAGCGGAACAGCCGGCATGCTCGCAAGCAGGATGCTCGCGTACAGCACGACCGCCAAGCCGGCTACAATCGCGAGCGCATGCAAGGCAACGAACAACGTCGTCCTGACGCTACGCCAGGGAAAACCCCACAGCGAACCGACAATCAACGCTATGAGCAAGCATGCTGCAAGAGCGTACGCGCCGAACGTCAGGAACGTCAGGCGCGGAACAAACAAGTCAAGCATGCGATCCGCTCTGCCGACATCCAGCACAAGGCAAGAAATTCCAGCCAGCAACGCTACGGACGCTGCTCCGAACGAACGGGCCAAAACGCGACAAGATGGCAAGCTGGCAGGGATAACACGGCGCGGTTCCGAAGCGTACAAGACGGTCTCTACGGAAGCGAGAGAACGACCGCGGCTGAATGACATCAGGCACAGCACTCCCAAGACCATTGTCGCACCACCGCCCATACCGCCCGCGAACAGGTAGGCGACTATCAACGAGCTGAACATGGCCTCCCCTTTCGCTGAGCAGCACGCCGTCGAGCGGATGAGGCGTTGACCATGCGCCATCTCCCACATTTCGCCCGCCTGCTTGCCTCAAATTATCCTAAGACAATTTTCATTGTACGACAGCATGCAGCGAAAGAAAACGCACCTGCCCTCTAGGCGATCCCATACGGGAGTAAGCACCTTGAATAAAGTTCCCTATGCAATACGCTCGTTGGATATGAGATTGCCTACCACCTATGCCTTCAACGCAAGAAGACCAAACAAGCGACGGAAAGGCAAAGCGAGGCTTCCTGGCCCGTTACTGTTCGTAGATCAGCACTTTGTCACGCTCTACGGCGGCGGCGAGCTCCTGGTTCGTGATTACCTCGGCCGAAATGACGTTTACGCGGCGGCCTGTCGGCTCTTCGAGAGCACCGGAAAACACGAGCAGATCATGCAGGCCAAAGCTTGCGAACGGACCAAGCTCAAGACGAAGGTCGATAGCGCTTTCGTCGGTGTAGGCACCGCGCGCGAAATCACCGAACAGATAGACCTTTTTGATGGCAGGATACTCTTCTGCAGCGTCCTGAACCATGGAAACGAGCGCGCGAACCTGCTCGTCGTCCCGGATAGCGGGCTCGCTTTCAATGCCAAGCAGCGGGCGGTCGGCAGAACCGCGCTTCACCGGGCGCAGCTTGCGGACAGCGGACTCATCAACCTGCCAACCTTCGTCGGAATCCTGCACATTGGCGCTTTCTTCCTGAGCCTGATCGGCGAGAACCGCCTCTGCGCCCTGAACGGAATCGCCGTCAGATGCGCGTTCTGCCTCATGGACCGCTTCACGCAGCGGAGCGCCCGCCTCGCGCTCGATCGCCTCAACGTCAAGCGAAGGCTCCTGGGCAGTATCATCTGCGGGACACAGGTACAGCCCGTTGCCAACGACAACGCACCATGCATGTTCGCCAAATCCAAGCGCTTGGTACAGTTTAGCGGGAATAGTTATCTGACGTTTGCTGGAAACTTTAATGACCTGGGGTTTTGCATCCATAACAGCCTACTTTCCCACCAAGCGCCTCCTGAGAAGTGCCCGGTTATCATGCGAATCGTTCGCTTGGTCTTTGTTTCAGTATCGCTTTGCAGGGCTCATTGCGTCAAGAACAACCGCAAAGCGCGCAAAAGAAAAACGCGCCTGCAACCAAGCAGGCGCGTCATCGAGCCAAGCGATTAGCGAACACGCACGAACTGAGCGGCAAAATGAGCGTCAGGCCCGTCGCTGCGCAAATTCGACGCAAAGAACAGTGCCTTAGCCGCATCCTGTCGTGAGGCACCTGGCGCCTTCGCGGCCGCAGCGTCCCCTAACGGCACGATTTTGAATCGCTCGCCAATGGAGCTGCGAAGGAAGCGTTCGACCACCAGCTCGTTTTCAGCTTTCGTGATCGTGCAGGTAGCATAGGTGAGCAGTCCCCCAACCTTCGTGCAGTATGCAGCCTCCTGCAAGATAACGGCATTCAAGCGTGCAAGCGACTCGATATCGCGCGGCGTGATGCGCCAACGAATCTCCGGATGACGGCGCAAGGTTCCCAACCCTGAGCACGGTGCATCCACGAACACGGCATCGAACGCCTCGTCGCCGAACTTCGCACGCAAACGCTGGGCATCAAGAACATGCGCTTCGTCCAGCCTCACTCCCGTCAGCGCCGCACGCTTTTCCTGGATCTTTGCCTTGAACGGCAGATTGTCCACCGTCTCAAGAGGCATTTGGGCTCCAAACCGCTCGAAAGCGACATTCTGCAGCAGAATGCTTTTCGTTCCGCGGCCTGCGCCGACTTCCAAGAACCTTCCTGGCATCGTGCGAGGCACCGCCAAGCGGGCAATAGCCTGCGCGGACGCATCGCTCACAATAGCTTTGCCACCCTTCAGCAAGGCAGCGACTTCGGGGCGCGCGATGGCACGATGGTTTCCGACCTTCCAACAGCGCGGAATAGCACGCCCGTCGACGGTGACCGGCTCTGCTTCTGCCCGAGCCTCACCGAACGCAGCCTGCACTTCCCCTGCTTCAGCACGAAGCGCATTTTCCGCCACGTAGAGGGGTGCAACTTCGTTGGACGCCTCGAGGAATGCCTTGAGCTCGTCTTTTCCACGGTCGTCCAGCACGCTTTTCGCCATCCAGACCGGGAATGCGTTCTTGCGCGCAAGCGCGACCAAGCTAACGTCGGGATTCCCGAAAGGAAACGTCCGGCGCGCGTCGACTAGCTTGCGCAGTACCGCGTTCGCAAGCCCCGCCGCGCGCGGTTCGACCGAACGCACCAATTCCACTCCCTGATCGACCGCGGCATGCGGGCTTTTGTCCAGGAAGATGATTTCGTATGCGGAGACGCGCAGCGCATCGCGCACTTCGGGCATGAGCGCTTTCGGGTTCGTGCACGCATGGTCGATAAGCTCATCGAGCGTTCCTGCGCTCATGGTCACGCCAAGCGCAAGCTTGGTCGCAAACGCCTTGTCCTCTTCGGAAAGGCGCGCTTCGGGAAGCTGGGCCTCGATGACATCATGCGTGAACGCCTCGCGCTCGCGCACGGCCTTTCCCACCTGCAAAGCGAACACGCGCGCAGGGCTCGCCTTCGACGCAGCAGGCTTCGCGTCCTTGCCGCGTCCCCCCGAGCGCCGCGGCCCGCCGCCGTTTCTGCCGCCATTTCGGTCGGGCCTGCGCCCTCCCGGCGTGTTCGGACGTCCCCCAGGCGTGCGCTGGCCTTTCGTCTCGTCAGCCATCCAGTCGACTCCATTCCAACGTTCCGGACTTCACATTCTGCAATCCTGCCGCGAACGCACGGGCGTCCATCGGCTGTTTGCCGTCAGGCTGCACTTCGAACAGCTCGAGCAATCCGTCGGCGCAACCAAGATAGAGCCTCTTTTGGAAAAACGACACGAACCCCGGCTCCACGGACGGAAGGTCCGCGCACTCGCCCTCCCGGGCGGCAGCGCATGCATCGAGAACCGTGACGCTCTTCCCCGCAATGCCGCAACGGGCTGCGTGCGCTTTGCTCGAAGCCTGAACACGCCGCGCGTTCGTCACCGTCCCTTCGGAAGGGTCCAGGAACAGTTCGTGCTTCTCAATCTTATGCGCATAGGTGACCAAGCTTTCGTCCTGCTCGACCCATTCGGCCTCCCCCGCCTCAAGATGGGCAAGGGCGGTCAAGAGCGCATGGGCGCCCAGGTTCGAAAGTTCGTCGGTAAGCTGCACGGCCCCGAGCTCGCCGATTTCGACACTGCGGCACACGCAGTAAGCGCCCGTGTCCAAGCCCTCCTCCATGCGCATGACGCACACGCCCGTTTCGCGATCGCCTGCCAGGATAGCGCGCTCGACGGGAGCCGCCCCGCGCCAACGCGGCAGCAAGGAGGCATGAACGTTCACGCAGCCGAACGGCGGGATATCGAGCACTTCTTTCGGAAGCAGCGCACCGTATGCGGCAACGCAGATGACATCCGGGCGCAATTCCCGAAGCTCGCGCTGCACCTCGGCATCGCGCAGCGTCCGCGGGGTGTGAACTTCCAGACCGCAGCGTTCCGCCATCGCCTTGACCGGCGATGCGACCAGCGCCTTGCCCCGTCCGCGCACCGCGTCAGGACGCGTGTAGACCGCAAGCACCTCATGATGGTTCGCCAGCTCTTCCAGTATGGTCGCCGCAAAATCCGGCGTGCCCATAAACACAACTCGCATGGTCGGCTCCTCCCTGCGCGCAGGTTAGCGAACGCGCGGCTCGATCGACGTCTCGCCCGGACGGGCGCCCGCCGCCTTTGCCACCTCGTACTCCTGCAGCGCCTTAATACGGTCCATGGGGGCGCAGCTTTCGAACAGCGTCCTGCCGTCGAGATGGTCGCACTCATGCTGCATGCAACGACCCAGCAGTCCGTCGCTTTCGAGAACGCATGCTTGCCCGTCCAGATCGAAGTATTCGCAACGTGCCCATTCCTTGCGCTTGATCGGAACGGAAATGCCCGGACAGGACAGGCATCCTTCCTCTTCAGCAACTTCCTCGCCCCAGGTCTTGACGATGACCGGGTTCACCAGCGTCAGGTAGTTGCCCGCACTTTCAGGGTCGCAGTCGATAACGACCAAGCGCTTGGTGACGCCCACTTGGGGAGCCGCCAAGCCGCAACCGTTGTTCTTGTACATGGCCTTCGCCATCTGCTTGGCAAGGCGCTTAAGGCTTTTGTCGCCGACCTCGCACGGCTCGCATACCTGGCGAAGCGTGGGGTCGGGCGCTACCACAATGTTCATACGTCTTCTCTCCTTGCATCCAAACGGCAGCGAATCTTACGCTGCAGCCTGGAAATGCTCATACCGTCGGTTTACCCGCCTATTCTACCCGACTGCACAAACCTTGGACCGTCCAGAGCGCCAAACGCCAGAAAGTGCGGCCAAACCGCACTGCATGCGAAAACGGCGAACGCCGGTCTGTGCCGACACGAAGCGCCCGAAAAGAAGCGACCTTATCCCTCGTCAGGCGCATGGCCGATTTTGCGCTGCTCCGCCGCATGGGAAAGACGGCGCGCCCGCAATTCCTCACCCAAGCCCATCACGCTTTCGAACAGGCTGCGCGAAACCTCTTCGGGCAGACTGTCCGCGTTTTTCAGCTGTTCCTGCATGGCCGCAAGCTGGTCTTCCAAATCCCCTATGGAAAGCTCCTCTGCAAGAAACGATGCGAAGGTCGTGTCATCCTGCGCACCCGAAAGCGCACCGGAGGTAAGAATGCGCGCGACCCCGGGCTCGCGCGCCTCCGCCCGCGCCACCGTCTCTGCCGCGCCAAGCCCTGGCTCTTCCGCCATCACGTCAAGCAGCGTCGCAGCCGCGCGCTCGTGGAGCGGGAGATGCCACGCGGTCTGGGAAAGCACGCCCAAATGGCTCATCGCCAAATCGGAACGACGCGCCATCAGGCATAAGAACTCACGCTCAAACCGGAGCCTGTTTCGCTCAGAGGAAGGGAGCGCAGGCGCGCCAGTCGATGCGCGGGAGGAGGTCGAAGACGACGCGAATTCTTGAGCGCCGGTCGCAGCCGGACGTCCGCTTGCGCCGGATGCGCCCGACAGCTCAGAACCAGCCCCGCGGCCTTGGTCCGGCAACAATGCAGGCGGCTTGAGCGCCGCAAGCATCTCGAGCACATCTTCTTCGCGCGCACGAACCTTCCCGGCGATCTGCACCGCATAGTCCTTTGCAAGCAGCGAATCCTTAATAGGCGCAAGCACCGCAAGCGCCTCCCCCACCGCACGGTTACGCCCTTCCGCCGTGCTAAGGTCGAAGCGCGCCAAACGCCGTTCGATGCCGTATTTCAAAAGCGGCTGGGCATCATCCAGCAGGCTGCGCAGTTTTTCGACCCCTCGCTCGCGGACGAAGTCGGCCGGATCGAGGTCGTCCGGAAGCGTGACGGCGCACAGCTCGATCTGAGAGCGGCCAGCTTCGGGCGTCATCGTGCGATCGATGAACTGCAGCGCACGATCCGCCGCACGCTGACCTGCCGCGTCGCCGTCGAACAGATAGACGATTCTTTTCTGCGCGTGCCGCGAAAGCGCACGGATATGGCGTGGCGTCAGAGCAGTCCCCAACGTCGCGACCACGTTTTTCACCCCTGCCTCAGAAAGCGCAATAACGTCCGTGTAGCCTTCGACCACCACGGCGATACCGGTCGACGCCATAGAGGCCTTCGCCTTGTCCAGACCGTAGAGCACTTCCGACTTGTGGAAAATGGGCGTCTCCTGAGAGTTCAGGTATTTCGGCTCTCCCTGCCCTACCACGCGGCCGCCGAAGGCAATGCATTCGCCCTGCACGTCGCGAATGGGAAACATAACCCGGTTGTAAAAACGGTCGCGCAGGCCGCGCCCGTCCGAAGAGAGCGCAACGTTCGCTTCGACCATCTCCTCGTTCGTAAAGCCGAGCTGCCGCAGATGGCGCACGAGCGTGCCGCGTCCGGGCGCAAAGCCCAAGTCCCAGTCCGCGGGAACGGACCCTCCCAGCCCGCGGCCTCCCAGGTACGCGCGCGCCTGGGCCGCCTCGGTCGATTTCGAACGCATCAACTGCAGATGATAGAACTCCGCCGTCTTCTTGCAGACCTCCTTCAGGCGGGCTTTGCGGCCGCGCGGAAGCGCAGGGCCTGCGTCGGCAATCTGGATGCCCGCCCGTTCCGCCAGCCAGCGAACCGCCTCGGGAAAGCTCAGGTCTTCAAGCTTCATGACGTAAGAAAAGACATCGCCGCCTTCGCCGCATCCGAAGCAGTGCCACAGTTGGGTGGATGGGTCTATCTTGCACGACGGCGTGCGCTCCTCATGGAAGGGACAGCAGCACCAGAAATCGCGCCCGCGCTGGCGCAAGGGCGTCCGCTCTCCCACGAGCGCGACCAGATCGCTCGCCTCGCGCACGCGGCGCACGTCCTCTTCGCTGATGCCCGCCATGCCGCCCCCTTTCTGCCAGTGCCTGCCATCGTGCGACAGCCGATTGTATCCCTCCAACTTTAGCACAGCGCCCGCGCACAGCCGAAGGACGCACCGCCTGCCTGCACGACAAGAAAAGAGAGGGCGTTTCACACGCGCACTTCGTGGCGATTCCTTCACGAATGCGCAAACCTTGCACCTGCCGACGGCCTGCCCGCCCGGCCAGCGGTACAATGGCAGACGAAACACGAGAGACCTCGCACCGCGGGCTTGGCTGCGGCGCCCAGGAGGACCTATGCCTGAGAACACCCGTCCCGACCGGGATATACCCTATCTTGCGCTCGATCCTGACATCGAAACGCGCATCCGCACGGACCGCCAGAACCATATCGCGTGCCCTTGGCGCTTTCCCGACGAACGCGTCGTGCGCCGCGAGGACAACCCTCACGACACCGCGACCCTCACGCGGCCAGCGTTCGCGCGCGATATCGAGAAGATCCTGAACGTGCCCGCGTACAACCGCTACGCGGACAAGACGCAGGTCTTCTCCTTCGTGGAGAACGACGACCTGTGCCGTCGCGGCCTGCACGTACAGCTCGTCTCGCGCATAGCGCGTGGTATTGGCGCGCTCTTGGGCCTGAACCTCGACCTCATCGAAGCCATCGCGCTTGGCCACGATGTGGGCCACACGCCTTTCGGCCATGCGGGAGAGCACTTTCTCTCCGAACGCTTCCACGATCACACCGGCCGTTTTTTCAACCATAACGTCCATTCCGTACGCGTGCTCGACAAGCTTTACCGCCGCAACGTCAGCCTGCAAACGCTCGACGGCGTGCTGTGCCATAACGGCGAGTTCGCCCAGCAGACGCTGCGCCTTGGCAGCATGCCGGACTTCGCGACGCTCGATGCTGCCGTGGAAGCCTGCACGGCCGACGAACAGGAGATCAAGCATCTGTGCCCCTCCACCCTCGAAGGGTGCGTCGTGCGCGTGAGCGACATGATCGCCTACATCGGCAAAGACCGCCAGGACGCGCTCGCATTCGGGCTGGTGGATTCGCTTGACCAGTTCGATGCCAGCATCATCGGCCGCGCGAACGCCCAGATCATCAACAACATGACCGTCGACATCGTCAACCACAGCTACGGGCGCGACCACATCTCCATGAGCCCGGAGGCCTTCGCCGACCTCAAGCGTGCGAAACGCCAGAACTACGAGCTCATCTACCATGACGAGGGCGTCATCAAAGGCGCCGGCAACGTGGTGCAGGAGATGTTCGGCGAACTGTACGAGAAGCTGCGCGACGACGCTGTTCGCCACGACGAGGATTCGCCGCTCTACCGTCACCACATCCGCCAGCTCGCCTTGAAGTCGCGTACGCTGCGCGCCGACGAGTACCTGGCGAACGGTCCCGACCAGGTGGTCGTGGACTATATCGCCTCTATGACCGACAGCTATTTCATGGCGCTCCATGGGTTCCTGTTCCCCGACAGCCCAAATCGCGTCGCATGGCGCGACTACTGTGCTGACCTGCGCGAAGCCCGCGCCGACAAGAAGTAAGGAAGGATACGCATGACCACTCTTGACGAAGGCCGCATCGACGCTGCCGCGATAGAGCGCATTGTGGGCGAAGGCAACGTGCTCGCCTCCGAGCCGCTCTCCCGTCACTGCACGTTCCGCATTGGCGGGCCCGCGCGGCTGTTTGCGCGCCCGCAGGACGAGCAGGCGCTTATCGAGCTCGTCGCCGCCCTGCGCGGATTCGACGAGCCGTACCTTGTCGTGGGCAAGGGCAGCAATCTGCTGTTCGCCGACGAAGGCTACGATGGCGTGGTCGTGGAAGTCGGCCGCGCGATGGGCGACATCGAAATCGACGGCACCGCCGTGCGCGCCCAGGCCGGCATCTCGCTCTCCTCTCTGGCAAAACAAGCAGCTCGCGCAGGCTTGGCCGGCCTGGAGTTTGCCAGCGGTATCCCCGGCACGCTCGGGGGCGGCCTCTTCATGAACGCAGGCGCTTACGGCGGACAGCTCTCCGATGTCGTCGTGCGCGCCCGCGTGCTCGAAGCGGACGGCACGGTACGTACGACCGAAGTCGCCGAAGGTGATTTCGGCTACCGCAAAAGCCCTATCCAGGCAGGCGGCATTGTGCTTTCCGCCGAAATCGAACTGACGCCGGACGACCCCGCTGCCATTCAGGAGCGCATGGCCGATCTCGATGAACGCCGTCGCACGAAGCAGCCGCTCGAATACCCGAGCGCCGGCAGCACGTTCAAGCGCCCGCCGGGCAACTACGCCTCGGCGCTCGTGGACGAGGCGGGACTGAAAGGCTATCGCGTCGGCGGGGCGGCCGTTTCCGAAAAGCACGCGGGCTTTGTCGTAAACCTGGGGGACGCCACGTGCGCTGACGTGCTTGCGGTCATCGCCCACGCACAGGACGTAGTGCGCAAGCGTTTCAGCGTGGAGCTCGAGCCTGAGGTGCGCATCGTGGGCAATGCCCAGTAAGCACCTTCCGCAACCGCACGACAAGAGATGCGGCGCCCACCCTACTGCCCTCTTTCGCATGCTGCGCGCGGCACAATAACGCACGATGCCAAGCCTGGCATGCTTCGTCTGCGTTTCCAGCACAGACGCTTGCCCGACCATTCGTCGCCTGCGCAGGCAGGCGAATTCGAAAGGAAGCATATGGATCTCACTCCCGAACAGCGCCTGCACGGTTTCCGCGTAGAGCGCACCGAACGCCTTGCGGAACTCGAGGCCGACACCGCGCTCCTGCGTCACGAAAAGAGCGGTGCGCGGCTGCTCGTCGTGTCGAACGACGATGTGGACAAGGCGTTTTCCATCGCCTTCAAGACCCCGCCGAAGGACGACACGGGCGTCTTTCACATCCTCGAGCACTCGGTGCTGTGCGGCTCTGAGCGCTTCCCCGTCAAAGAGCCGTTCGTGAACCTGCTCAAGAGCTCCATGCAGACCTTCCTGAACGCCATGACGTTCCCCGATAAGACCATGTACCCTGTGGCCAGCACGAACGAGCAGGATCTCTACAACCTCATGGACGTCTACCTCGACGCCGTGCTGCACCCGAACATCTACCGCAAACGCGCTATCTTCGAACAGGAAGGCTGGCACTACGAGCTGGAATCGGCTGGCGGGCAGCTTGCTTACAACGGTGTCGTGTTCAATGAAATGAAGGGTGCGTTGTCAGACCCTGACAGCGTACTCTACGACGCCGTGAACGCAGCGCTCTTCCCGGACACTGCCTACCGCTTCGAGTCCGGCGGCCATCCGCGCGCCATCCCCACGCTGACCTACGAAGGCTATCTTGACGAGCACGCACGCCACTACCGCCTCGACAACAGCTATATCTTCCTCTACGGCGATTTGGACGTAGAGCGCGCGCTCGCCTTCCTTGACGAGCGCTATCTGAGCTGCGAGCCGACGCCCGTACCTGAACTGGGCACCCCGAACCCGCTCGTGCGCCAAACGCCCTGTACCGCATGGGGCGTTCGCCAAGGCATGGTGACCGCGCCCGAGAACGCCTGCGCGGCGCTCGGCTACGTCATCGGCGACGCCACGGACCGCGCGCGCATGCTTGCGGCGGGAATCCTCATGGACGCGCTCATGGGCAGCAACGAGAGCCCGCTTAAGAAAGTGCTGCTCGACGCACAGCTTGCGGGCGACGCGTACGCATTCGTGGACGATGCGCGCCTGCAGCCGCTGCTCATGGTGGAGCTCAAGGGCAGCAAGCCTGACGTGCTTGACGAGTTCCGTGCCGTCTTCGAACGAGAGGTCGAACGACTGACGACCGAAGGCATCGACCATGCGCTCATCGAAGCGTCGCTCGAGCACCAGGAGTTCTTGCTCCGCGAGATGGACTTCGGCACGTCGAAAGGCGTCGTGCACGCCATGAACTGCCTGACTGGCTGGCTTTACGACGACGATGCGGCCGTGGACTCCTTGCGCTGGGAAGACGCGTTCGCCCGCATGCACGCCGGTTTGGACGAAGGCTACTTCGAACAGCTGCTGCGCGAGCTCGTGCTCGAGAACGACCACTGCGGCAGCGTGGAGATCGTGCCGGAAGAAGCGCCCGAGCGCAATGAGGAAGCAGAAGAGCTCGCCGCGAAGCAGGCATCGCTCACGCCCGAGGAGGCCCAGGCCATCGTGGACGAGTGCGCTGAACTGCACCGCCTGCAGGAAGCGCCCGATGCGCCCGAAGACCTGGCAACGTTGCCGCTGCTCGAGCTCTCTGACATTGCGCCCTCGAAAGAAGAGCCGCCCGCGCGCCTGGACGAGCGCACGCCCCTGCCCTGCCTGCGCCACGACGTGCGCACGCACGGCATCGACTACTTCACATTCTATTTCGACCTGTCGCACGTCGCCTTCGAAGAGCTGCCCTACGTCTCCATCCTCACCTCGGTTTTGGGCAAGCTCGACACCGCAAAGCACACTGCCGTCGAAGTGGACACGCTCGTGCAGCGCACGCTCGGTCGCTTGCGCTTCTCAGCTGGATCGTTCGATGCGGGCAACGACGAGGTCGTCCCGAAGTTCATGGTGGATGCAAGCTGCCTGGGCGAAAACGTGGAGGATGCCGTGCGCCTGGTGGCGGAGATTTGGGGCACCTCGCGCCTTGACGACACCGCCCGCGTGCAGGCTATCCTGCAACAGCGCCGTATCGGCATGGAACAGTTCTTCGCGAACTCCGGCAACGCCGCCGCCACCATGCGCATGAGCGCCGGCACGAGCCGATTCGGCGTCATGAACGAAGCGCTCGGCGGCGTCGAGTTCTACCGCTTCCTGAAAGATGTGCTCGAACACTTCGACGAGCGCACGGAGGAGTTGACGGCACGCTTGCAGGACGTGGCACGCCGCGTGTTCACGACCGACGTCGTGGTGTCCTTTGCAGGCGCCGACAGCGACCTTGAGCGCGCATGGACCGCAGGGGCAGATTTCGCGCTCACCGAGAGCGCAGCGCTGTCGACGGAATGGCAGGACGCCTTGGCCATCCCCGCGCCCACCCCGCGCAACGAAGCGTTCACCGTGCCGTGCGATGTGTGCTTCGCCGCTGCAGGAGACATGCGCACGCCTCAGGACGGCATGCACGACGGCGTATGGAGCGTCGTGAACCGCCTCATGACGTACGACTACCTATGGAACGAGGTGCGCGTGAAAGGCGGCGCATACGGCGCGGCCTTCTCATCCACCCGCCGTGGCATGCTGTCGTACTATTCCTACCGTGACCCGAACCTGGACGCCACGCTTGAGCGCTTCGACAACGCAGGCGCCTGGCTTGCCGCATTCAATCCCTCGGAAGAGGAAATGCGCGGCTACGTCATCAGCACGGTTGCGGGCATCGACGCTCCCGTCACCCCGCGCGCTCTAGCCCGCCGCCAGGATACCGCGTACTTCTGCCGCCTGCCACATGACTGGCGCGCTCGCCTGCGCGACGAAGCGCTGCACGCCACGCCCGAGCAGCTTCGTGCCCAGGCGCCCGTTTTCGACCGCCTGAAAGACCGCCGCACGGTCTGCGTCTTCGGCAACAAGCAGATCATCGAAAGTGCGAAAACGGCGCTAGACGTTCAGGAGCTCTACTAACGCTTCGCAACGAAACAGCCATGCAACACCCAACACCGGCGGCCCGCCTTCCCTTACGGAAAGCGGGCCGCCGGTGTTTATTCTCCCTGCTACGCTCGATGTCGCACACATGGAGTTTGCCGTCAGCGTGACAGAGCGCCACAGCGCGCAAAGCGCACGTTCGCGCGCGAACGCCGAAGAGCCCCTATGCCGAGGCTCTTTTCGTGCGCGATTCTTTTCGTCGAAACGAAGGCTTACGCCTCCTTGGGCGCACCTTCCTCGACACCGTCCCACGCGTCGGGCGTGTCGAACTCTTTCGGGTCGAGTTCGCCCGAATCCAGACGGGCACGACGGCGTGCGCCCGCGCGCAAGATAAGCGCCGCGTACGCGACGGTCAACACTCCCGCGACCACGTGGGCCCAGGAAGCTGCGCGAGACGATGCCCACGACCGCCGTGGCGCCCGTGACGCCCGCTTCGGCAGCGCCGTTCGTGTAGACGATCATGGCGGCAACCGCCCAGATCATGGCAATGAAGCCATCCAAAAGAGAAGCCCGGCGAACCGGGCTTCTCGAATCCTTGGTATGTGCTGCGGAAAACCGCTGCGGGCTTAGCGGAAGGACTTCTCCTTGATCTTGGCAGCCTTGCCCACCTTGTCGCGGAGGTAGTACAGCTTCGCACGGCGAACCTTGCCGTAACGGGTAACCTCAATCTTCTCAATCTTCGGAGAGTGAACCGGGAAGGTACGCTCAACGCCGACGGAGAAGCTGATCTTGCGGACGGTGAAGGTCTCGCGGGCACCATGGCCATGACGACGGATGACGTCGCCCTGGAAGACCTGGATACGCTCGCGGTTGCCTTCCTTAATGCGGTAGTGGACCTTCACGTTGTCGCCCACGTGGAACGTCGGCAGGTCCTCTTTGATTTGCTGCTGTTCGATAGCGCGGATGATGTCCATTGTCCCTAATCCTTCTATGTGCTCAATTACAGAATTGAAAGGTCTGTCAAAAGACGCGATTGGATAGTATAGTTCGTTGCCCTCACTCCTGCAAGTAGTATTCGAGAAGCATGCCCATACACCATAGAATGTGCATGCACCCCGTTTTCCTGCAGAAGGCTGGACCAGGGACGGTTCATCCCCGCGCCTTTTTTGCGACCTTCGAATAATACCATATTACGCAGACGCGCAAAACACTAAAACACGATCATGCTCAAAAGCGCGTACACGGCAACGCCGGTCACCGCGCTCCACAGCAGCGACTTCGTGATCACCGAGACCATCACCACTGCGACGGCGGCCAAAAGCGGCTCGGCGGCAGGCCAGAACCCTGCGTCGAACATCCCGGGCGTCAGCAGGTCGTTCGCTACGAGCGCCGCAAACGCAGCCGGGGGGATGAACCCCAGCGCTTTGCTCACGCCTTCGGGCAGCTCGCGTCCTTTCAGCAAGAAAAGCGGCAGCACGCGGCAAATGAGCATAGCAACGCCGCACGCAGCCAAAATCAGGAGAAAGTCCCCCCACCCCATGTTCGTCATGCGGCACGCCCCTTTCTCGCCTTAAGCGACGCGTGAACGCGCGAGAACGCAAAGGCCACGATAACGCCGATGACCGCGCCGATCAGGATGGCAGGACCAGAGAGGCCGACCGCTTTGCACGCGACGACGCCGACCATGGACACGACCACGGCGACAATGTTGTCCAGGCTCATCTTCTGGCTGCAAAGCAGGCAGATGAAGATAGAGGTCATGGCGAAAGAGGCGATGGCGAGCGGCACGGAAATGGCATTGCCGACGAGCGCTCCCACCACGTTCGAAAGCGTCCAGCTCGACTGCGAGAGCAGGTTCACGAGCAGTGCTCGACGCACCGTCCACTCCCCCAGCTGGAAATGCGCCATGTTCACGCCGTAGCTTTCGTCGGTCACCGTGGCAGCAAAGAAGAAAGAGAGGCGTTTGCGCTCGTTTTGGCAGAATGGCGCGAAAGACGCGCTGTAAAGCATCTGCCGCGTGTTCACGAACGCAACAGATGCGATGATGGCAGAGACCGGGGAGGCCGCAAGCCACATGTTCGGAATCATGAACTGCCCTGCGCCCGAATAGAACAACGCCGAAAGCAAAAATGCCTGCAGCGGACCCAGCCCGATAGACGAGCACAGAATGCCGCAGGGCAGGCCGATAGCCACGTAGCCCAGCATGATGGGAAACGCGGCGCCGAACGCTTTCTCTATGTCCTCTCTTAGTGTCACGAGGCGCTATTATACACTGGAATCACGCTATGGCAGACAAATTATGACGCGAAGAAGATTCGACGTATGACCTGCGCGTTCCGCGGATTGCCGCCTCGCGCTTGCAACCTAGCGCCACGGGCGCGGTATGAAAAGGTCCTCGTAGACCATGCGCGCATAGCGGTCGGTCATCCCGGCAACGAAATCCGTCACCGCGCGAACGTCGTCGCCGTCGGAGATGGCACGGTATTCCGTCGGCACCTCTTCGGGATGCTCGAGAAAGTAGCCGAACAAATCCCGTATCAGATGGCGTGCTTTCTGTTGTTCGTGCACCACCGGGTCGGAATAGTAGACCGCCCGGTACATGAACGCGCGAAGTTCGCACAACGCCTCCCACATAGGGTCGGTCATGCGAATGTCGCCGGTGGCCGCCGCGTTGTCCACCAGGTCGTCGACAAGCGCTTCGATGCGCGCCGAATGGTCGCGCCCTATCACCTCGCGCGTTGTCTGCGGCAAGTCCTCTTCCGTGAGAAGGCCCGAACGGATAGCGTCGTCGATATCGTGGTTCACGTAGGCAATGCGGTCGGAGATGGCAACGATACGCCCCTCGAGCGTCCGGGGGCGAACAGACCCCGTATGGTGGACGATACCGTCGCGCACTTCGTCGGTAAGCCCCAGGCCGCGCCCGTCACGCTCGATAACGTCGACGACCCGCAGGGACTGTTCGTTGTGCCGATAGAGCGCTTTCGCCTCGGCAGAAGCAGGATCTACGCCCTTTACGCGCGCAATGCAGGCAGCCAGTTCCTTTTCGCCCGCATGGCCGAACGGCGTATGCCCCAGGTCATGGCCAAGCGCGATAGCCTCGGTCAGATCCTCGTTGAGCGCGAGCGCCCGCGCTATCGTGCGCGCTATCTGCGCCACTTCGAGCGTGTGGGTCAAACGCGTGCGGAAATGGTCGCCCTCGGCCGCCAAGAACACCTGCGTTTTATGCGAAAGGCGGCGGAAGGACTTCGTGTGGATGATTTTGTCGCGGTCGCGCTGATAATCCGTCCTCAGGCGATCGTGTGCCGGACCGTCCGCCCGCGCCGCACGGGAAGAGAACGCCGCGTCGGCCGCAAGCATGCCCGAAGCCTCCAGACGTTCCCGGTCTTCCCGAACCGCAACCCTCATGAAACCGCCGCCTTACCCGACCACAAGCAGGCGTCCGCAGTGCGGGCACGTGGACAGCGGCGCCTCGCGGCGAATCTGGGGCATCCGGTTGTCCTCTATCGTATTGCGGCATGCCGTGCACCGCTGGCCTTCCAGGCGCGCAATGCCGACGCCCGCAAGGCGCTGCGCGGTCTTCTCGTAGCGAGCAAGGATGTCGGCGTCGACCTTTCCCGCGAGGTCTTCGCGCGCCGCCTGCGCTCTCGCGATGGCTTCGGTCAGCGCGCCGCCTTCCTGCTGGAAGCTTTCGACCGCTTTCTGCTCCTGGGCGTTTATCGCCGCAAGCGCCGCGTCCACTTGCGCTGCAACCTGGTCGACCTGCGCCTTGCGCGTCTTCAAGCCGCCAATCTTCTCCGCAAGCGCCGTTCTGCGCTGCGCGAAGCCTTCAAGCTCTTGCGTGAGCGCCTCGACCGCACGATAATCGCCAGACTCGGACGTGATTTTCTCCTGGGTTTGCTCCTGCTTTTCAGCCAACTGCGCGTCTTCGAAACGCTGGTGCTCCAGCTCCCGCTCGACGTTTGCGCGCAGCGCGGAGACCTGCTCGCCTTTTTCCTGGATCTGCGCGCGCTTACGGCGCGCTTCCGCAATCTGCGCGCGCTGCGGCAGCGCATCGAGCTGCTTCTGCTTCTGACGAATCTCCAAGTCAATCTGCTGCAGCACCAAAAGCGGCTGGACGTCCTCGATGGAAAGCGGCATGCGCTCCTCCTCACAGAATTCCTGTTCTGCCCTTGCAGGACAGGGTTGCTTGGCGAAATCTCGCCTTGGCCCGCGATGCAGAGGAAAGAGCTTTCGCCCCTCCCTCAATCGCATGTTCAGGCCGATTATAGCGCCTCGCAACCCCTGTTCGCACGCAAGAGCGCGTTTACCTGCGAACTGCCTCAGGATGCGACCAATTGCCGTTCTGCTCGAACACCGTGATAAGCCCCTCCGGCACGCCCACGGCCGCGCACGCCTGCACGAGCACTTCGCACAAAGGCAGCTCCGACGTGTCGTGGCCCAGGTCGACAATGCACAAGCCCGCATCCGCCGCCGCGAGAGCAGCATGGTATTTGACCTCGCCGCACACCAGGCAGTCGTATCCTGCCTCCAGACAGTGTGCAGGCATGTCGCTCGCAGACCCTGTCGTCGTCACCACGGTTCCCAGAACGCGGTCGAAATCGCCCCACACGCGCGGCGGTCGGCCGAACACGGACGTACAGCGGGCCGCAAGATGCTTCAGCGAGAACGGGGCATCCGACGATTTCGGCGCACAGACCTGGCCGTACCCAAGCCCGCGTCCTTCTTCGGCGCGTTCGAACACACCCTTGAACTGGAGTCCGAGCTTTTCGGGCAACACGCGCTGCGCTTCCTTCGAAACATCGAGGGCGGTATGGAAGTTCATGAGCGCCACCCCACGCTTGACGGCCTCGTAGACCACCGCGCCGTCCGCGAAGGGGACGACCGTCGCGGGCCTGAAAGAACCCGGCGCCTCGAGGAATGCAGGATGGTGGGTCAACAGCACGTTCGCGCCCGCCTCTTCTGCCGCGCGCACGGCGCGCACCGTCGGGTCAAGCGCCACCGCCACCCCGCGCAGAGGCTCCGCCGGATCTCCCGCAAGCAGCCCGGTACGGTCCCAGCCTTCCGCCGTCGCTGCCGGAAACCTCCTCAACAACGCCTGCTCCAAAGCCCCGATGGTCGTGATGCCCGCACGGCGCGAAAGCGTGCCAGAGCGCAATGCGGCCAGACCTTTCGTCGTATTCTCTCCTGCCATGGTGCCTCCTCTCAGAGCGCAATCTCCCGCCGCCCGCCATCGCGGCAAGGAACCGTCACGCACCGGTACCCCGCTTCGCGCATGAGACGGTATCCCGCCTCGATATCGCGGGCGGTCTCCTCTACCGAATGCGCGTCCGTGCCTACCGTGCAGGGCACGCCCGCACGACACAGTTCGCGCAAGAACGCCGGACACGGGAAGATCTCTTTGCATGCATAGTACGAGCCCGACGTGTTCACCTCGACCATGCGGCCGCTTGCCGCTGCCGCTTCCGCAGCCTCGCGATACAGCGGCAGCGGGTCGAAGCTCGGCACGTGCCCGTACTTTTTGATCAAGTCGGGATGGGACATGACCGTAAAGGGCCAGTCGGACGTGACGGCCTCGCACCACAATTCGAAATAGCGACGCCACAGCACGTCGACGCCCACTTCGTCCCAGTGGTCTTGCCGCCCTCGGTCGTCAATGCCCCAGCCGTCGATATAGTGGACCGAACCGAGCACGATCTCGAAGTCCGCGAAGTCCTCTGCCGTCAGCCCGCGATCGTCGGTGCTGCCCAGCCAGTCGAGTTCGCACCCGGAAAGTATCTCCATGCCGGGATGCGCTGCGCGCACCTCGTCGATAGTCCGCAGGTATTCCCCCACGCGCCATGGGCGCATGGACACGCGCTCCGTAGGATCGAACGCGTGCGTCAATGGGTAGTGCTCGGTGAACGCGAGCGTCGTAATGCCCGCACGCTCTGCCGCTTCCGCCATGCAAGCAATGCTGCCGTCTGCATGGTTGCAGAACGTCGTGTGCACGTGCGTGGTCACTAACTCCACGAACACAACCTCCTTCGTATCCTCTACCTCACGTTAGAAACCTGGCGGCAAAGCAGGGCCTACTCCCAGGCAAGCGCCGCGTCGAACGCTGCAAGGAACTCGTCGACGTCAGCCTCCGATGTGTACCGCCCCAACGAGATGCGCAGCGACCCGAGTGCCGCGTCGGCGTCCACGCCGAGCGCGCGCAGCACGTGACTGGGGCCCAGGTCGTGCGACGAGCAGGCCGACCCGCCCGAAACGCACACGCCCTTCATGTCGAGCCTGAGAATGAGCGTTTCGCTTTCGAATCCGTCCACGAGCACGTTGACGATGTTCGGGAGATGGCGCACGCTCCCCTCCGGGACCGGAATGCTCGCGTGCACGCCCGGGCGCTTCTCCAGCTCGCGATAGAGCCTGTCGCGAAGTGCACGCTCGCGTTCAGGCTCGGTATCGAGCGCGCCGCACGCTGCGGAGCACGCGGCAGCGAAGCCGACGATCCCGCACACGTTCTGGGTGCCCGACCGGCGGCCTGACTCCTGTCCCCCGCCGAGCGCCGTTGCCACGAAAGGCGTGCGAGAGCGCAGGTAGAGCGCGCCGACGCCCTTCGGACCGCACACTTTGTGCGCCGAAAACGAGGCGGCGTCCACTCCGGACTCCTCCAGGCCCACCGGCGCCTTGCCCAGCAGCTGAACCATGTCGGTATGGAAGAGCGCGCCGGCCTCGTGAGCAAGGGCGGCAAGCTCCCGCACCGGCTGAATCGTGCCGATCTCGTTGTTCGCGGCCATGACCGAGACGAGCACCGTGCTCTCGCGAAGCGCTGCGCGCACGTCGCTTTCGTCCACAAAACCGTCGCGCCGCGGGTTGACCACCGTGACCTCGCACCCGCGCGCCTTCAGCTCGCGCGCCGCCACGAGCACGGCATCGTGCTCGAAGCCGGTAGTCACCACGTGCGGGACAAAGCCCTTACGCCCCTGTAAGCGCGCATTGCGGGCGCATGCCTCCACGATGCCGAATAGCGCGGCGTTGTCCGCCTCGGTCGCTCCCGACGTAAACGTGATCTCGTCGGCCCGACGCGCCCCTACGCACCGCGCAACGCACGCACGCGCTTTCTCGAGCGCGCTGAACGCAGTCCTGCCGGGCGTATGGAGCGAATTCGCGTTCGCATTGTGCGCAATGTTCGCCATCCCCGGTTCCAGGTAAGGACGCATGGCCTCGGCCGCCTCTTCGCACAAAGGCGCCGTGGCGGCCCAGTCCAGGTACACCTGCCGCATGGGCTTACGCCTCCTCGCGCGCAGCCAGGGCGGCTGCCGTGATATCGCGGATGGCAGCTTGCGGGTCTTCGGCCTTCATGACCGCATTGCCGCAGACGAGCACGTCAGCGCCTGCCTGCGCCACCCGTCCGGCCGTCTTCAGGCCGATGCCGCCGTCCACTTCCAGCAAAGGCGCGACGCCCGCCTCGCGCGCAAGCGCTGCCAGGCGTGCCACCTTATCCTCCGTCCCCTCGATGTACGACTGCCCGGAAAAGCCCGGATAAACGCTCATCGCAAGCACCATCTGCAGCTGGGAAAGGTACGGCGCGACCACGTCTGCCGGAGAGTCCGGCTTCAGGACAAGCCCTGCGCCCACGCCCGCTTCGTGAATGAGGTCGATGGCCTTTTGCGCCTCCCCCGCTTCCATGTCGAGCGCCTCCACGTGGACGGTAGCGAAGTCCCCTTCGCCCAGGTGCTCCAGGTACCACGGAAGCTGCTCGAGCGGGTTGCTGATCATAAGATGGACGTCGAGCGGCAGCCGCGTCACCTTTTTCAGCCCAGCAACGAACGGCACGCCGATGGTAAGGTTCGGCACGAAATGACCGTCCATGACGTCGACGTGCACGAAGCCCGCGCCGCCTTCCTCGATGAGCGCCACATCGCGCTCCATGTTCATGAAATCCGCCGACAGGATGGACGGCGCTATCTTGACGGGTCCAAACACGGTTGTCCTTTCTCCTGTACTGTCCCGTCCGATTCTACCCCAAGACGGCCGGGCATCCTTGCACATGCTATGATGTCCCCAAACCGCGTGAAAGAAGGCAGCCGTGACCAAGGCAGAGCAGACCTACTTCACCTACCCCACTCCTCTCGGCCCCATGACCCTGGCATCCGATGGGACCGCCGTCACGCACGTGCTCTTCGGAACGCACGTGCTCGAAGGACGCGCTGCGCCTAGCGAGCTTACCAACCGCACCGCAAACGAACTCCAAGAGTACCTCGCCGGCAAGCGGACCGCCTTCGACATCCCGCTTGCCCCCGCAGGAACGGACTTCCAACGTGCGGTCTGGAAAGCGCTGCAGAACATCCCGTACGGCCAGACCCGCAGCTACGCCGACATCGCTGCCGTTGTGGGCAACCCTAAAGCAACGCGGGCAGTCGGCTCCGCGAACAACCGCAACCCTATTGCCGTGCTCATCCCGTGCCACCGCGTCGTCGGCGCGAACGGAAAGCTCACGGGCTACGCAGGCGGCCTTGCCCTCAAACAGCGCCTGCTGGACTTGGAGCGTGCGCACCGTTAGAAACGCCGCGAAGGCATTCTTGCCGCATGCTGCGCTTTTTTCACGCGCCCTCCGCACACCTCGCCCTGCCAGTGCGCAATCCGCCCGAAGAAACTGCGATGCCTGTACACACGCCCTTTGCCGGCAGGATGGCTCTTACCGCACGTTTCCGTCGTTTTAGGGCGTAAGCTGCAGACAGACCGTCGAGCACAACGGCATCACCTCCTGCTGAATGCAGGAATATGCCCGCCGAACAGCCCGACTTGTCGCCAACGCCCACACGATGCCGGGAGGAACACGCCATGGATTCTTTGCACGATTTCGACGAGCAGGCCGACCTCGTCTTGGACGTGGAGCAGGTAACAGAGCTTGAGAAACGGGCCGAGCAGGCGGGCATTCCCCTTGCGTCCCTCATGGCGCGCGCGGGCGCAGCGCTTGCAGACCTCGTACGGTCGCTCGCACCGTTCGAGACCGAGCACACGCCCCGCATCGTGCTTTTGTGCGGCCCCGGAAACAACGGCGGGGACGGCTGGGTGTGCGCGCGCATCCTTGCGCAGGAAGGATACCCGGTCACGGTCGTCGCTACCCGGAGTGCGGACGACATCAAAGCGCAGCCAGCGCGCGATGCCGCCATCCCTGCGCACAAAGCGCTTCTCAACGCCGAATGCACGGTCCTCTCCGCCGACGACGAGCGCGTCCCCCACGTGCTTGCCCAGGCGGACATCGCCGTCGACGCCTTGCTGGGAACCGGTTTTTCGGGCGAGGCGGTAACCGGCACAGCGGGCCGTCTGATCGCGCTGCTCAACGAAAGCCCTGCGATTGCCGTCGCCGCGGACGTTCCGAGCGGCCTTTCCGCCCAGACAGGCGAAGCGGCCTTTCCTTGCGCACGTGCCAACTATACGGTCACTATGCTCTGCGCGAAAACCGGGATCGTCCGCGCCGCCGAAGCGTGCGGAAGAATCGTCGTCGCGCCGCTTGGCGTGGACGCGCGCGCTCTTATGGCGTAAAGAGACACCCTGTCCGCACTCACCGAATCGCACGCTAATCCGTTGCCATCTTGCAACACGTTTTTCATTGCGCTTTCCGGCTATCGGGCGCACTATGGAACCAAGGACGGCACGGGCGAATGTCGCATGCGCAAAGTTGGCAGCGTACACCGCGCACAGCAAAGCAGCCTTGCTAAAACGCCCCGCCGGAAAATACGCGAACGGAAAGGGGTTATCATGCCCACTCCCATCACGAACGGACTGAAAGACATCTTTTTGGCAGGCATCGGCGCCATGGCCATTACGGGCGAGAAAGCATCAGAAGTCGTGGACAAGCTCATCGCCCGCGGCGAGCTGACCGTTGACCAGGGCAAAGAAATCAACAAAGAGCTGCAGCACAAGGCAGAGGGCGCACTCGAAAAAGCACGCGTCGACGCACTGGAAGCCGCCATGGCAGCCATGACCCCGGAAGAGCGCGCTGCATTCGCTGCCAAGGCGGCAGAGATCGCCGCAAAGCCTGATGCGGAAGAAGCCGCCGTCGAGGCGGTCGAAGACAGCGAGCCCACCGCTTCCGAAGACGAACAGGCTTAACGCCTCATCGCCTGCATGCCCCGCAACACGCTGCTCACATATTTTTTCAGCGCAGGGTCTGACGTCGACCCTGAGAAACGGTTCGACCTGAGCCGTCGCTCTCGCATGCGCCGTCTGAGGAAAATCACGTCGATCCTGCGCAGGCACAACATCCTTGGCGGTTTTACGCCGGTCGAATTCCGCGAGCTGCTCGAAGACATGGGGCCAAGCTTCATCAAGGTAGGCCAAACGCTTTCGACCCGCTCGGAAATTCTTCCGAAGGCTTACCGCGACGAACTGTCGAAGCTGCAAATGCAGTGCGAGCCGCTGCCGTTCAAGGACGTCCTTGAAGCGCTCGACACGTTTTACGATCACCATCGGGACGACGTCTTTGCCAGCATCGACCCGACCCCTTTGGGGTCCGCCTCGCTCGCGCAAGTGCATAAAGCAACCCTGCACAACGGCGACGTCGTCGCCATCAAAGTGCAACGGCCCGGCGTGCGCGCGACCATGGCGCAGGACATCGACGTCATGCGCATGCTCGCGCGCCATGCCTCCTTCTTCATCCGCGACAACCAGATGGTTGACCTGCGGGATGTGGTGGAAGAGCTATGGCAGACGTTCCTGGAGGAAACGGACTTTTCCATCGAGGCGGCTAACCTTGCGGAGTTCGCACGCCTGAACAAAGACGTCGCGTTCATCACCTGCCCAAAGCCCTACCCTGAGTATTCCAACGAATCCGTCCTTGTCATGGAGTACGTGGACGGCATCTCCATCCGCGAAACAGAAACGCTGAGGGCGCGCGGCTACAACCTGGAAGAAATCGGCGAAAAGATCCTCGACAACTACGCCACGCAGATTCTCGACCACGGGTTCTTCCATGCCGACCCGCATCCGGGCAACATCTTCATCAAAGACGGTAAGATCGTCTACATCGACCTGGGCATCATGGGGCGTTTCAACGCGCGGGACCGCGCCGCGTTCGGCAAGATCATCGCAGCCGTGGGCACCCAGAATGCCAGCAAACTGCGCGACGCCCTTCTGGCCTTTGCCGTGCAGAAGGACAACGCAGAGATTGACCAGGGGCTGTTCCTGGCCAACATCGACCTGCTCCTGCAGGATTACGCGACCTGTGATGTCGCGGACATCGACATCGGCGCCATGCTGACCGACATCGTCTCGCTGACACGGCAATGCAAGGTCACGCTGCCCTCCTCCATTACGATGGTCTCCCGCGGCATCGTGACCATCGAGGGCACGCTTACGAACTTCGTCGGCTCGTTCAACATCGTCGACATCATCAACAAGCACATCCAGAACACGCGCGATGCGCAGGCCGATCTCGAAGACAGCCTGGAGGAAGCAGCCATCCATCTGGCGCAAGCAGCGCAAAGCATGGTGCAGGCAGCAGGCTACACGGGCGAGACCATGCGCATGATCACGCGCGGGCAGCTGAAGGTGAACATGGAGGTCTTAGGGTCGGAGGTGCCGCTCGCGCACCTTGGACGTATCGTGAACCGTCTGACCATCGGCCTGATGATCGCCGGACTGTTCGTCGGGTCGAGCCTTATGGCGCAAAGCTCTATGGAACCGCGCTGGCTCGGCGTGCCGGTCCTTTCCTTCTTCGGCTATCTCGGCGCGTTCATCCTATCTGTCTGGGTCATCGTGGACATCGCGCGAAAGAAGTAGCACAGCGCAGCATTCGGAACGGCGCGCTTTGGCGTTTGGACACATGCCGCTCCAACGCCGCGGCCGCGCCCACGCTGTGTGCTGGCATGTGTCGCGCTCAGTTTCGTTCTTGCATGCGGATTGTGGCCGTATACCCGCTCTTCGAACGGGCGTAATAATCGAAGCGATCATGCCATGCATGCTACGAATCGGCCACGTTATCCACTTTCCAAACATTTCAGGCCGATACTGGGGGCTTCGAAGAAACGCGCCCGTTCGAAGAGCGGAGCGCGCCAGACGCCAGCGCACAGCGTGGGCGCGGCCGCGGCGTTGGAGCGAAAGATTGGTTACAGCCCGTAGAACTCCGTCTTGAACGGACGTCCGGTGAGCATGCGCGCTGCCTCATGCGCGTCGAAGCCTTCCCACACGACCGCACGCACCATGTCCGTGATAGGCAGCTCCACTCGATAAGCCTGGGAAAGCGTCTGGATGGTACGGCATGCCAGCGCGCCTTCAACCACCATGTGCGTGTCGGCCTCGTACTGCGCGAGCGTGCGGCCTTCGGCCACGTACTTGCCGAACGAACGGTTGCGCGAGTGCTCCGAAGTGCACGTGGCAATCATGTCACCCATGCCGGCAAGCCCCATGCAGGTGATAGCCTGCCCGCCGATAGCCTGGACAAGGCGGCTCATTTCGGCAACGCCGCGCGTCATGAGCATAGCGGCCGTGTTGTCTCCATACCCCATGCCGTACGAAACGCCGACCGCAATAGCGATGACGTTCTTGAACGCCGCGCACAGCTCGACACCGCACACGTCCTCGCTTACGTACGTGCGGAACTCCTCGCGGGCAAACAGCCGCTGGAAGAACGCGGCTGTCTCTGCGCCTTCCGAGGCAATGACCGTAGCGGACGGAATCCCGCGCACGACTTCCTCGGCATGGTTCGGACCGGAGAGGACCGCCAGACGTGCCGCATTGCCAAGCTCCGCTTCGAAGACTTCCACCGGCAAAAGACCACTGCCCTCTTCGACGCCTTTCGAGCATATGATGACCGGAACGTCAGGCCCCACCAGGCCTTCGAAAGAACGCGCGGTCTCGCGCATGGTCGACGACGGCGTGACGACCACAACCGCCTCTGCCCCCGAAAGAGCGCACGCCATGGACGTGGTCGCTGTGATAAGCGGATTGAGGGGAGCGTCGGTCAAGTAACGCGGATTGCGGTGCTCTTCGTTCACACCCTGGACGACCGACTCCTTGCGCGCCCACAACCGCACGTTGTTGCCGTTGTTTGCGAGCACTTGCGAAAGCGCCGTGCCCCACGAGCCAGCACCGATCACCGCAACGTCCATCGTTCCCTCCCGTCGTCAGAACAGTCGGAGCTATTGTAATCCATATTCTACCGACAGCCGCGCAGCGGCAAAGCTCAGAAAACGCAGCGGCATCCTGGTGCGCAATCGCCCGCAGAACGTTGCTGCAAGCAAAAAATGCTAGGATTCTTTCTTCTTGTCGCCCACACGGCGCTCCGTGCCGGAAAGCAGCCGCTTGATATTGCCCCGGTGCGCCCAAATGACCACGAGCGCCGTCACGGCGCACAGCGCGATCGCCAACGCATCGCCCCAGAAAAAGTACAGGGCAAAGAACGGGAACGCCACTGCCGCGGCAACAGAGCCAAGCGACACATAGCGCGTCGTGATGACGATAACGGCAAACAGCACGATTTCCAGCAATGCCGCGATGGGACCGAGCGCAATGAACACGCAGCCGATGGCGACCGCGATGCCCTTGCCTCCTTTAAAGCCCAGCCATGGAGAGAAGATATGACCAAGCGTGCAGCCGCACACCGCAATGGCAAGCATCTCGTGGTACGTCGGGAACGCGCCCGGAGCAAGACCGCCGCCCGGCAGCAGGAACCAGCACGCCAGCATGGCGAGCACACCGGACAGCAAACCTTTGCCGAAGTCCAGTACGAACACCGAATAGCCGCCGACTTTGCCCATGGTACGGATGGCGTTCGTGGTGCCGATGTTGCCGGAGCCGTGCTCGCGGATGTCCGTGTGATAAAAGACCTTCGATATGATGACCCCGAAGGGCACCGATCCCAGCATGAACGCCACGACGAACAGCCCGATTGCGACCAGAATTTCCATCTGCCTCTTCCCATCCTCGCCTGAACGCAAAACGGCGTGCGCGCGATACGAACGCGCGCACGCCGAAAGTATGCACATTATACGCGGCGAGCAGCCGCCGCGCAAAGCCGGTCGCCTAGTCGCTCTTCTTCTTGAAGCGCAGGTTCACCGGCGTGCCCACCAGGTCGAAAGTCCTGCGCAGACGGTTCTCCAGATAGCGACGGTAATTGTCGTTCACCAGGTCAGGATGGTTGCAGAAGAACGTGAACTGCGGCGGCTGTGTAGACGTCTGGGTAACGTATTTGATCTTCAGACGACGCTTGCCTTCCGAGATGGTGTGGCCGAAGTCGCGAATCTCCTCAAGCCAGCCGTTCAGACGGCTCGTGGGGATGGTCTGGCAGAAGTTCGCGTACGCTTTGTCAATGGCAGGCCAGATGCTTTGGACGTTCTTGCCCGTCTTCGCGCAGATGGCGATCTTCGGGGCATAGCCGACGAACATCAGGCGGTCTTCCACGCGGTCGCGCACTTCCTGCTTTGCGTCCGGACCTTCCACCAGGTCCCATTTGTTCAAGAGGATGACCATGGCGCAGTCGCGCTCGGCAGCATAGCTTGCCACGCGCTGGTCCTGGTCGGTCAAGCCGATAGAACCGTCGATGACCAGCAGCGCAACGTCCGCACGGTCGATGGCGCGCATTGCGCGCACGAAACCGTAGTATTCGACGTCCTGGTCGATCTGGCTCTTACGGCGCAAGCCCGCCGTGTCCACGATAGTGTAGCGGCGGCCTTCGTGCTCGATGGTCGTGTCGACCGCATCGCGGGTGGTGCCCGCGACGTCGGAGACGATGGAGCGGTCGAGCTTCGTCATCATATTGGTCAGGGAAGACTTCCCGGCGTTCGGGCGGCCGATGATGGCGACGTTGATGGAGTCGCTCTCGTCGTCCTCGCCAGAGCGGTCGGGCAGCTGGCTGAGGTAGTTGGTGACCTCGTCCAGAAGGTCGCCGGTGCCGATACCGTGGATGGCGGACACCGGCCAGGGGTCACCCAGTCCCAGACGGCAGAATTCCCACATGTCGTCGGTGTAGCCCGGGGTGTCCATCTTGTTCACGACCAGCAGGACCGGCTTGTCGCCGCGGCGCAGGATGCGCGCGACCTCTTCGTCGTCCACGTTGATGCCGGTTTTGCCGTCCACCAGGAACAGGATAAGGTCTGCCTCCCGCGTAGCGGAGAACGCCTGGGAACGGATAGAGCCCTGGAACGCGTCGTCCATCCCCATCTCGATACCGCCCGTGTCGATGAGAGTGAAAGAAAGACCGTTCCATTCCGCCTCGTGGTAGGAACGATCGCGCGTCACGCCCCTCATCTCGTGAACGATGGCTTCGTCCGCCTGGGCAATGCGGTTCACGAACGTGGATTTGCCGACATTCGGTCGGCCGACCACCGCGACGATGGGCAAGGGCATATACTCAACCTCCTTCACACGCGCACAAGCGCGGCGATTTCGGGCAAAAACTCAGACGCATTACAGCATACCACGTGCACTTCGACGCCCGCAGCATGCGAGATTCCCGCAATATCCATATCATCGAGCGTCACCGCATCATCGTTGAAAACGACCTTCGGCACCACCGCGACGTCCACGCCTGCGCGCTCGTTCTCTTCGCGAAGAGCGCGGGCGATGTCGCAACCGCACAGAAGGCCGGTCACGTCCACGTTGCCCCCAAAGTAGTCGTTCTCCACGAACAGCGGCACGAGCAGTCCGGCAAGGGGGCTTGCCTCCACCAAAGGCGCGAAGAACTCGCGCTGGGCGCACCCCGCAACAAAATGCACGCGTACGCCTGCGTCGCGCAACGCCTGCGCGCACGTTTCGGCAGCCTCCCCCGACGCACGCCAGTCGTCGACGAACGAGCGCACGATGCCGATGCCGTCTTCGAACATGTCGAACGAGCCGTAATCGGAAGCAGACGGCAGCCGGTCGAGCAGGTCGCGCGGGTATGCGTTGCGGTAGAACTCGTCCGAGGCATAGACCCAGGGATGGCCGCGCTCTTCGCGCGCCCTCTCCTGCACCGGCGCGATGCCCTCGACGACCGCACGAGCGCGCGCCTCGTCATTGAAGCTTTCCGTGAAACGATCCTGATGCTTCGTAAAGCCCAACGGCACGATGCCGACGTTCAGGATGCCCGGATGCGCGTACGCCCACACCAGCGTACGGCGCAGCTCTTCCCCGTCGTTGACGCCAGGCATGAGCACGATCTGCGCGTGCAGTTCGATGCCAGCGTCCAAAAGACGTTCGGCCACGTCGATCCCGTGCTGCGCATGACATCCGATGACCGCGCTGCGTACCTCAGGCGTGATACAGTGCAGCGAAAACCGCAGGGGACTGATGTGCTGCTCGATAATGCGCGCTTCGTCTGCGGGCGTAATGTTCGTCAGGGTGACGAAGGTCCCCTGCAGAAAGCTCAGGCGATAGTCGTCATCGCGCAGCACTAGCGTATCGCGCGCTTCGTCGGGGAGCTGCCGCATGAAACAGAACGTGCAGGCGTTGCGGCACAAGCGGATGCCGTCATAGAGCGCCCCGTCGAATTCGAAGCCCCAATCCTCCCCTTCATCGCGGTAAAGCACGACCGTCCCACGGTCGCCTTCGGTGTCCTCGTAGCCTATTTCGAGCTCGTCGTCGGAGCCGTACCACATCCAGTCGATACTGTCGCGAAGCGGTCTGCCATCGACCGTGAGCACCCAGCAGCCGGGCGTGAAGCCTGCGTCGTCCGCCGGACTTTCAGGCACGACGCCCGTCACCAGCGCGCGCGGCTCGGCGCACGACCCCGTGCGCGCAGCATGCGCCGTCGCCCCTTCGTAAGAGCGCACGTTCGCAGGCAGCGCCCCGTCGAGCGACGAGCACGTGATGGCGTCTTCGCGCAAAGTGGCCATAGGCTCCGCTGCAAGCTTTAGAGATACTGGAACGGATCCACCGCCGTGCCCGACCAGGACGCGGCGTTGACCTCCACCTGGAAGTGCAGATGGGCACCGAACGACTGGCCCGTGTTGCCGACGTTGCCGATATGCTGCCCGCGCGTGACCTGCTGGCCCGCAGAGACGAAGATGGCCGAAGAGTGCATGTATTTCGTGATGAGGCCGTTGCCGTGGGAAATGACAATCCAGTTGCCCGCGCTTTCGCTGAAGCCGGCGATGATCACCGTGCCGGATTCGGCCGCGTAGTACGGGGTGCCTTCGGCCGCTGCAAAGTCAACGCCCTTGTGGAAAGAGTTGTCGAACGTACGGTAGCCGAAGTTGGAAGACACGGTCGCCGACGGGCACGGATGGGTGAACGCCCCCGAAGACGTGCTCGTCGAAGACCCGGCGGAAGGCGTGGTCGCGGCAGCGTTGCCGCTGCTGCCGCTTCCGGCGGAGGCGTTCTGCTGCGCCATCTGCTGCGCCTGCTGCTCAGCCTGCTGGCGTGCGGCCTCTGCTGCCTCTGCTGCACGGCGGGCTTCTTCGGCCGCAGCCTCTTCCTGCGCCTGAAGCTCGGCCGCTTCGGCGGAGATGCGGTCGACTTCTTGCTGCAAGCTGGCTTGCGTAGCCTCAATCTGCGTTGCAAGCTCCTCTGCGGCAGCCATCTCCTGAGAAGCACGGTCGCGCTCTGCCTCGTAGTCTTTGCGCGCCTGCTCGGCTTCCGCCTTTGCCGTCTGGGTCTCTTCGACCATAGAGGCATTCTGCTGCGCAATGCGGTCGAAAGAATCCCAGGCGGTCAGAAACTCCGTGAAAGAAGAACAGCCCAGAAGCACGTCGATGAACGTGGTATCGCCGTTCTTGTACATGTCGCTTGCACGCTGGGAAAGCTGCTCCTGCAGCTCGTCGATGCGCTCTTCGCTTTCCTGGATGCGGTTTTCGGCATCAACCATGGCATCCTGCGCCTCGTCGTGCGCCGCAAGCGCCGTCTCGTAGTCCGCATTCGCCTGGTTCAGGTCGGTCTGCAGCGCGTCGATACGCTGCATGATGGAGTCCGCCTCGGCGTACAGCTCTTCTGAGGTCACGGCATTGGCGCTGGTCGCAGGCAGCCCTGCAAACACGAGCATGCCCGCCAGCGCGCACGCGCACGCAGTGCGACCCAGGTAGGAACGGTTGATAAGCGGGCGCGAAAGAGCGCGCGCCGCGGAAACGTCAGTGACGCAGTGAAGACTGTCCTGCTCGCGCGGGGCCTCATGCGCGGCCTCGTGAGTGGGCGCGAGAGCAGTGCGTTGTTCGTTCTTGTGTAGCATGTGCACCTTTTCTCGTCGTGCGGAAGCGAATCCGCAAATGCACATGTTACCAGAAGCGCGCAATGTCCCGTCGAATACGCCTGAAGCCTTCACGCAAGGGGAAGGAAAACTCCACAGAAGGCAGGCGAACGGTCAGAGGCGCTCCAAGCGCGCTATGACCGTGGCTATCTGGTCTTCGGGCGTGGACGCACCTGCGGTCACGCCCACGGTCTCGCAACCGTCAAACCATGCCGCATCCAGTTCGTCAGCGGATTCGATATGGTACGAGCGCGCGCAGAGCGCTTTGCAGATTTCGTGCAAGCGCGTGGTGTTCGAAGAGTTTCGCCCGCCGATGACCACGAACGCGTCGACATTCCCCGCGAGGGCTGCCGCGGCGTCCTGACGCTGACGGGTGGCCGTGCAGACGGTGTCCTTGACCTCCACGTCGACACCGCGCGCCTCAAGCGCGGAGACGACCCGCTCGAATACTTCGCGGGACTGCGTGGTCTGCACGACCACGCCCACGCGCGCACCGGGACGAAGCACAGAGGCGGGCAACTGGTCGGCATCCACGACCGCTGCGACGGCGCACTCCTCGCCGGAAGCATCCTGAGCCCGGTGGGCGGCAGCCCGCGCGTGCGCGCAGATGCCTTCGACCTCCGGATGCCCCGCCTCGCCGACCACGACGACGAAACGGCCTTCGCGCGCCATGTGCGCGGCGGCCTTCTGGGCGCGCGCGACATGCGGGCACGTTGCGTCCACGATGCGCAGGCCGCGCTCGCGCGCCCTCTCGATCGCTTCGGGGACGACTCCGTGGCTGCGCACCACCATAGTGCCGCCCGGGATGTCTTCGACGGAGTCGACCGCGCCGACCCCCGCTTCGCGCAGCTGGGCGACCACCTGGGGGTTATGGATGAGCGGTCCGAGCGTGCAGGTCGGCTCGCCCTCCTGGGCAGCGCGGTACGCAAGGTCCAAAGCACGCTGCACGCCATAGCACGCGCCCGCGTACTCCGCTTTCACCACCTTCATCCAAAACCCCTTTCTTGGCTGCGCTTACGCGTCTTCGCGCAGCGCCTTCGCACCACGATGAATTGTCACGCCGCGAAACGCCTCAGTGAAGTCCTTCCCTTCCGGGAACAGCTCGCGCATGTCAACGTCTTCAGGCGCACAACCACGGTTGAGCGCATAGCATTCGCGGATGACGAACCACGTGCAGCCGTCGAGCCGGTCGTCTTTGGGCAGAAAGTCGAATTCAGAGACCTCCACCGGCTCGCCGAAGACGACCGTGACCTTCGGGAAATGGAACCGCTCGCCTTTGCACTTGATCTTTTCGGAATTGCGCACGGTCGCCGGAACGATCGGCGCTTTGCCCATGCGCGCAATGAACGCCCCGCCCGCATGAAGCTCAGGCGCTTGGCTGCCCTTTCCCCGTCGCGTGCCTTCAGGATAGATGCCTACCATCTCTCCGCGCTTGAGCATCGAGACGGCGCGTTTGACCGACGTGCGGTCTGCCGTATCGCGCTTGACCGGAAAGGCTCCGACGCGGGAAAGAATCTGTCCGCCAAGGCCGCCGCCGGTCTCGAAGAGGGAGTCGCGCCCCATAAGGCGCATCCATTGTGCCAAACGGGGTGCCAGGTAGAAGAACACGACGTCAGCGTACGAGGCATGGTTTCCCATGACCAAGCACCCGGTCTTGCCGTGCAGCGCGCGAATGTGCTCGCGCCCTTCGACGCGGTAGCGGAACAGCAGCTTGCACAGCCCGCCGACGATGACCCAGAGAATATTGCCGCACCAGTGAGGAATGTGCTTTTCGCCCTCCGGTTTGCCGCCGAGCGGCATATCCCACATCTCCTCGCGCGAAAGAAATACGCTCATAGCAGAATTCGACTTTCCTTCGTCGTGTCCAGCTTACAAGGCCGCACGATGCTGCGACTGGCGCGCCAGCTCGCAGATCGCCTCGATGACCTCTTCGATATAGTGCCCTGTCGAGTCGATGTGCACCGCATCGTCGGCAGGCTTGAGCGGCGCCGTCTTGCGCCCCGAGTCGTAGGCATCGCGGCGGCGGATGTCGGCCAGCACCTCTTCGTAGTCGATGGACCCGAAACCGCGGTCGACGTTCTGCCGCACGCGACGATGGGCGCGCTCTTCGTCGCTCGCGGTCAGGAACACTTTCACGGCAGCGTCCGGGAAGACCACCGTCCCGATATCGCGGCCTTCGACCACGAAGTCGCCTGCCGCGCCAATGCGCCGCTGCTGTCCCAAGAGCGCTTCGCGCACGGACGGCAGGGCAGAAACCGGGCTGACCGCACGGTCGATCTCCGCCGTGCGAATGGCATCGGTCACTTCGTCGCCGTCGATGAACACGCGTCGCGGCACCGGGTCGCCCGCCTCATGGCGAAACGCGATCTCTTTCTCCCGCGCAATGCGCCCGCATGCCTCCGCGTCGTCGAGCGGCACGCCGTCCTGGACAGCACGCCAGGCCACTGCGCGGTACATCGCGCCTGTGTCCAAGCACGAGAAGCCGAGCTTTTTCGCCACCGCCTTTGCGACGGTGGACTTCCCCGCCCCGCTGGGGCCGTCTATCGCTACGATCATCGCACCAAGCCTTCCATGTCCTCCAAGAAGCGCGGGTAGCTCACCGCCACCGAACCGAAACGGCGCACGGTAACCGGCACGGAACCGGTCAGGCCGACAAGCGCCCACGTCATCGCCAAGCGGTGATCGCCAAGGGAGTCGAACGCAATGCCCTCAGGCGCCTCGAAGCCCGGCTGGCCTTCGATGAACAGGTCGTCGCCGTGGGTCCACGCGCTTATGCCCAGAGCCGTCAGGCCGTCGATGATAGCAGCAAGGCGGTCGGTCTCCTTCACGCGCAGCTCGCTCACGTCGCGGAACACCGTCACGCCGCGCGCATGGGCGGCAAGCAGCGACAGGACGGGGATTTCGTCAACCATCGAAGCGATTTTCCGCGCCGGGACGTCGCATCCGCGCAGGCTTTCGGTATAGCGTGCGGACAGAATGCCGTAGGGCTCCTTGCCCGAATGGCCGGTAACCTGAGTTGACACGTCAGCCCCCATGCGCTCGAGCACTTCGACCCAGCCTGTCCGCGCACGGTTGAGGCTCACGTCCTCTATCTGAACGGCACTGCCCGGCTTCATAAGGGCAGCGCAAGCAAGGAACGCCGCCGAAGACGGGTCGCCAGGAACCTGGACTTCGCTCGCCTGCAGGACGTGCGGCCCCGTCACCGAAGCGGTGCACTCCCCTGCCACGGTCTCTACGCCGTATTCAGGAAGCATGAGCTCGGTATGGTTTCGCGAAGGCGCCGGCTCGCGCAGCACCGTCGTGCCCTGCGCATAGGCACCCGCCAGGATAACAGCGGTCTTGAGCTGGGCTGACGCCATGGGGGCTTCGTAAGAGATGGCCTCAAGGCGAGGATTGCCCACCACGGTCATCGGCAGCGTTTCCTGCCCGTCGGGCTCGAAGCGAACGCCCATCTTCATGAGCGGCGCGGCAATGCGGCGCATGGGACGGCGGCACAAGGACTCGTCGCCCGTCAACGTCACGCGGATATCCCATGGCGCAATAATGCCCATGAGCAGGCGCGCCGTCGTGCCGGAATTGCCGCAGTCGATCGGCTCTTCGGGCTGCTGCGGCCCTCTGCCGCCCCAGCCGGTAATGCCGCCTGCAAGGCTGCCGTCAAGCTGCTTTTCCAAGCTCACTCGCGCACCAAGCGCCTGGACCGCCCTGATAGAGGCGCGCACGTCCTCGGAGTCGAGAACGCCGAAAACGCGCGAGGTGCCTTCGGCCATAGCGGAGAACAAGACCGCACGATGGGAGATGGACTTGTCGCCCGGAACGCGGGTCGAGCCCGCAAGGGGGGCGCGCAAAGGCTGGATGGTCTTCTCGTCATTCGACATGGGCGTGCTCCTTCGCGCTCAACGGAGAAAACGACACCGGGTAGCCCGCGTTGATCAAATGCGCGGACAGCTGTCCGATGTCGCCCTCGTCGGTCAAGACCATGCTCAAGACCGCACTGTCGGCGGTGATGTGGTCTATCTCGATGGACTGGATATTGCAGCCGACCTGGCTGGCTATGGTCGTCACCTCTGCGACGACGCCGCGGCGGTTCTGCATGGGAACCCGCACTTCGAGCAGCTTTTCGGTGGAGGGAACCCATGCCGCCGGCAGGGCGCGGCGCGCGGCCGCCGCATGCTCGAGCAGGCTTTCAAGACCCGCGCGGTCTTCGGAGGCCAACGCCTCGGAAAACTGCCCTAAGATATCGCGCATCTCTTCCAAGCCTGCGCGCAGCGCCTCGGCGTTGTCCAAGGCGATGCCGCACCACAGCTTCGCCGACCCTGCGGCAATGCGCGTCGAATCTTTGAAGCCGCCTGCGGCCAGGCGGAACAACGCCTGCTGGTCGTCAGCATGCCGGCACGCAAGCTCCACGAGCGAAGATGCGACCACGTGCGGCACATGGCTCACGACCGCCATGGCGGCATCGTGGTCTTCGCGCGGCAAGGAAATCACGCGCGCGCCGATCGACGTGAGCAGCGTATGCAGACGCGGGAAATATTCGGCCGGGGTGTTCTCGTCCGGGCACAAAACCCAATGGGCGCCGCGGAAAAGCTCGATGCGGGCACCTTCGATGCCGCTTTTCTCGGATCCCGCCATCGGATGGCCCGGCACATAGCGCTCTGGGTACGGAAGCAGCTCGGCGGCAAGCTGGAGGATGAGGCGTTTGGTGGAGATAGTGTCCGTGACGACGCCTTCGAAACCCCATGCCGCAAGCTTTTCGAAGTAATCGCGCACGGCAGCAACGGGCGTGGCAACGACGACAAGGTCGCACCCTTCTCGCACGAACGCTTCGAAACCGGGATCGTTCGGCGTGGCAGAATGGTCGACCCAGCCACGCTCCACGGCGCCAGCAAGCGCCTCGGGCGCCACGTCGACGCCCATGACGGCCACTTCGGGGCAGGCTTCCTTGAGAGCGCCCGCAAACGAGGCGCCTATCAGGCCCATTCCCACGACCGCAATCTTCTCAAAGGGCAGATTGCTCACGTTGTACCTTTCTTCGCTCGACGCTTGTTTTCGGAAAATTCTAGCACGATGCTCCCAGCCCCGCCGCTTCGCCCAACGCCGCAAGCTCGGCGGCATCAAGCAGCCTCCACGCGCCCGGCTCAAGGCCATCAAGCGTCAAGGGCCCGAACCGCTCGCGATGAAGCGCGACCACGGGATGGCCGACCGCCTCGCACATGCGGCGGACCTGCCTTTTGCGCCCTTCGTGGATGGCAAGCTCAAGGCGCGCGGAACCTTTCGGGTCGCCCGCGCACGACGGCACGAGGCTGACGCGCGCAGGGGCGGTCATCCCGTCCTCAAGCTGTATGCCGCACCGCAATGCCTCGAGCGCATCTTCGCGCGGCACGCCTTCGACCAGGGCTTCGTAGGTCTTCTCCACATGGTGCCGCGGATGAAGAAGCCTGTTGCCGAGCTCCCCGTCGGTCGAGAACAGCAGAAGACCGGTCGTGTCCTGGTCGAGCCGCCCGATAGGAAACAACCCCGGGAACCGGTCGGTCGGCACGAGCTCTGCCACCATACGGCGCGCATGGGGGTCCGACATGGTGGTCACGTATCCTGCTGGCTTGTTCAGCATGAGCGTCACGGGCACGTCGGTCAGGCGGACGACCTTGCCGTCCACGGCCACCACGTCCGCCGACGGGTCGACCTTGCTCCCGAGCTCCGTCACCACGACGCCGTTCACCGTCACGCGGCCTGCCGTCATAAGCGCCTCGGACCCTCGCCTGCTCGCAGCGCCTGCGCGCGCAAGGAACTTCTGCAGTCTCATGGGCACAATCCGTTCCTGCGTCGAGGCGAAATCGCGCGGATAGGCACCCTGCTGTCTAATCTTCGAATCTGAGCTCATTGAAATCAATCTTCTCCACCGCGCCCGACGCTTGCGCGAACGCGCGGGCCATTGTCCGACGCATCGCATCCTGCACGTCAGGGTTCTCTTCTCCTTCGAACGAAAGCGGCGTATCGCCCTCTTCCGACCGCACTTCTTCGCCTTCGAACAAGGACGCTTGCCCCGCGCCGTCCTGATCCCTGCGGTCCTCCTCCCCGTTCGGCCCTTCGCCCTCGAACGCCAAAAGCGCCGCGGCGTCCTCGTTCGCTTCGCCCGCAGCAAGGCCTTCCGGAACCGAAAGCCCCTCCGTCATGCGGGAAGCGGACAAACGCTCGGCCACAAAGCGCCGTGTCTCTTCGTCGGGAGCGAACGACTCGAGAGGCGGCAGGTCCGCAACCGAGCGCAGGCCGAACTTTTCCAGGAACGTCTGCGTCGTCGCATAGAGCACCGGGTTGCCGGGAGCATCTTCCGTCCCGACCTCGCGCAGGAGCCCCTTTTCGACCAGCGAGTTCACTGAACTGTCCGAATTCACGCCGCGAACGGCGGAAATGCGCGCGCGAGTGATAGGCTGGGAGTACGCGACGATGGACAAAGTCTCCAGCGCTGCCTGCGAAAGCTTGCGCGTATCCCAAGAGACGACGTACTTTTCGACCAGCTCATGGTAAGCAGGATGCGTGAACAGCCGCCAGCCTCCCGCGACCTCGCGCAGCACGATGCCGCTGCCTTCAGACGCCAGACGGTCGCGCAAGCGACCCAAGGCTTCCTCGGCCTGCGCAGGCTCGATCTCCAGCATGTCCGCCATGACGATGGCGTTGACCGGCTCGTCGGTCACGAACAAAAGCGCTTCGAGCGCGCCTTCAAGCTGGTCGCTCTGTAAACCTTGGAACAAACCGTCCTCCTCTTGATTGCCGACGGAAGGTGCATGCCGCACCTTCCGTCCTGCGCGCTAGCCCGCAGAAACCGCCTGCGCTGCCGCCCTATCCTGCAGAGCCTCCAAAGGCGCATGTCCCGCATGCGTTTTGCCCGCATCATCCGTCGTCTCGCTTGCAGGGTCGTCCGAAGTCACCGCGTCGTCTCCGTCCAAGAACAGCTCGCCAGACCCTTCGATATAGTCTATCTGGATGTCACCGAACGTTTCGTCCTGGCGCAAGGTCACCATCGCGCGCTTGTACAGCTCCAAGATGGCCAGGAAGGACACGACGACGACCGGCGTGGACGCGCCTTCTCCTGCCAAGTCCGAAAACCTCAGGTGCTTTTCGTTGCGCACGCGCGCATGGATTGCCCGCACGTGCGTTTCGACCGGGATGGGCTTCGCCGCGATGTGCTCCGACTCCAAAAGCGCCCGTTCACGGCGGGCGAACGCCTGCATGCACAAATACGCCAAGGCATCGAGGCTCACGTCGCGCAAAAAGTCCGGGAGAAGGCCCAGAAACGACGCGTCCGGCCCGAACGGCCGGGCATGCATGCGGCCTTCCGCAGCAAGCCGCGACCCGAGCGCCGCCGACGCGTTCTTATACTGCTTGTACAGAAGCAACCGCTCGACCAGAATGTCGCGCGCTTCGTTCGGGGACAGCTCGTCCAGCTCTTCGACCACGGCATCGGACGGCTTGGGAAGAAGGCTCGCCGCCTTGATCTCGAGCAGCGTGGACGCCACGAGAAGAAAGTCGCTCGCAACATCCAGGTCAAGCGAGCGCATGCGCGAGACTTCGGCAAGGTACTGATCGGCAATGGCCGTAATCGAAATGGCGCCGATGGCAACCCGCTGGCGGCTGACCAAGTACAGCAGCAGGTCGAACGGGCCCTCGAAGCTCTCTGTGCGAACGCGGTAGGACACGCTTGCCGCCTTATGCGATACGGTACGGGAACAGCAGGTTCGCCACCGTGCCCGCCGTGACGTCCAGATACGCGCCTACCGGGTTGACGTGGAACAGGTACGGCAACAGGACGAGCACCACCATAAGGATCGGGAACGCGTAGCGCTGCACCTGGTAGTACTGGCGCATGTACTTGCGCGGCACGAACAGGGCGATAATGCTCGAGCCGTCAAGCGGCGGAATGGGTATAAGGTTGAAGAACATCAGGTACAGGTTGATGAGCGCGAACATGGGCAAGAACAGCGCATAGAAATACAGGAACACTTCGTTTCCCAAGACAAGCGACTGTGCCGTCGGATAGAGAAGCCAGGAGACGACAGCAGCCAGGACTGCCATGAGCAGATTGGCCAGAGGGCCTGCCAATCCCACGATGACGTCTCCCGTCTTCGGGTTCTTGAAGTACGAAGGGTTGTACGGCACCGGCTTCGCATAGCCGAAGACCGGACCGCCCGCAAGCATCATGATGCCCGGCAAGATCACGGTGCCGAACGGGTCGATATGGTTGAGCGGGTTCACGCTCAGACGACCCTGGCGCTTTGCCGTCGGGTCCCCCAGGCGCCAGGCCGCGAAACCATGCGCCATCTCGTGGAACACGATGGCAGGAACGAAGCACAGAATGCTGATGATGACATAGGTAAGCTGGTCCATAGTCCGTTCAGTGTATCCTATCTAAAAGCTTCGCCGCCCGCTGGAAGCACCGAGCGCCCGAAGCTTCATCAAATCGTTTTCTTTTGCTGCCTTTCAGGCCAGTCCGGGGAATCCCTGCTGCCGAAGGGCGTCGTAGACGGCTATCGCCACCGCGTTCGAAAGGTTCAAGCTCCTCATGCCCGGCACCATGGGCAAACGCACGCAGCGACCCTCGTGCTCGTGCAGGATGTCCGAATCGATGCCGCGGCTTTCACGCCCGAAAACAAGGTAGATCTCCTGCCCTGCATCCGAGAGGTCCACGTCCGTATGCAGACGGGACGCATGCCCCGTATAGAACCACAGCTCGTCGGCGGCGTGCGCAGCCAGGAAATCCCGCGTGCAGGCATGGCGCACGATTTCGACGTCGTCCCAGTAGTCCATGCCCGCGCGCGCCAGGTACTTCTGCGTAAGGCGGAATCCTAACGGCTCCACCAAATGCAGGCGCGCTCCCGTGCACGCGCACGTCCGCGCAATATTGCCCGTGTTCTGGGGAATCTCCGGCTCGAAAAGCACGACGTTGATCATGCGGAATCCTTTCTGACCG
>NHCFC04200__coassemble_598_pt1 | contig 29939 bp, 25 predicted proteins | sample NHCFC04200__metabat2_low_PE_031 | metagenome-assembled genome bin NHCFC04200
CAGCGTTCGCAATGCTGAGGTCAGGGGTTCGATCCCCCTATGCTCCACCATCAATTCAACGCCTGCCTTCCGGCAGGCGTTTTTGTTGCCGCTGCGAAGCCCTGCGGCACCGAACCTTGCCGTTCAGCGGGAGCGCGGCGGCCCTCAGGCCAGCCGCGCCCCCGCTTCAAGGCAATCTTCGGCACCGCAGGGCTTCTCGCTGTCTTTTCGGCGATCTGCGGGACAAAAACGAGCTTAGTCCGGAGTGCCCCATAGCAGGCCTTACGCCAGGGCGCTTGCTCCTCTCGTTTTGTGGGGCTCTGCAAAAGTCGGCGCTGCTTTGCTTGGGGCAGGACTCGGTATTCCGCTTTTGCCATCTTGCAGGGATCGAACCCCGCGAGGGGACGACAGCCTTGGGCTGTCGTCTGAGGAGGGCGGAGCCCGACGTGCCGAAACGCGACCGAGGGTGGATTGCTGCCTGCAGCTGGGTCTAGTCGCCGATATCCGTGTGGCCTTGCTCAAATTCCCATTGGGTCCCGTACTTGTCTATGAAGTAGAAGTATCTCGTATTGCTCAGAATTTCGGCCGCCTGTTCCTTTGCTGGCATATTTGCTTCTTTTGCGGCATCGAGGAATCTAAAGTCATCGGGACGCGTCTTACTGATCTGGAATGCGCGGTATGCATCAGAGCTGTTCACGAGCGTTACGTCAGGCTGTGCTTTGATGTACTCGAAAGCTTCGTCGACGTTTTCGACCTTGAGCGCGACATGGCGCACGCCGCTGACATCGTTCGCTTCGAAAAACAGTGGCTCTTTGCGGCCGACAGGGTAGTGGTAGCACATGAGCTCGATGGTCAAACGTGTGCCTGGTACGGACATGAAGCCTATGGAGACGTCGCCCCTTTCGGCCTCGTCAATGAAGCCTCCTGCTTGGAAAAATCCCTTGTTCTTCCAGTGCGGTATCAGCTGGACGGGAACTGCGCCTAAAATGCGCGCATAGTAGTCGAATGCCTGCTCAACGTCGTCTACGAAGATGCAGACGTGAGAAAGGCCGGTGAACTGAGGCTTTTCCATGGTTGTCTCCTTACGGGAATTGCACGTGCCGTGCGTTCGCCATGCGCAGCGAGCATTGTGGGCCACACGGCTTTTCGGCTTCAATCATATTCGCGGCTTCAGGAGCCTGTGCGCTTTGCGCGAAATCCGCTCGCCTGCGCTCGTTTTCGGAAAGAAGGATGCGGCGTGTTCTCGGGAGGTAGGTTGCTGCTACAATCGGCGTGTTCTGTACCCGCACGAAAGAAGAGGGAGCATGAAGGCACTTATCCCTGCAGCCGGCATGGGCACGCGTTTTTTGCCGGCAACGAAAGCTCAGCCGAAAGAAATGCTGCTGGTCGTCGACCGGCCGGTCATCCAGTACATCGTCGAGGAAGGCCTTGCTTCCGCCGCCGACGAGGTCGTGATCATCAACAGCCGCGACAAGAAGTCCATCGAAGACCATTTCACGCCGAACCCCGAACTGGTTGCCACGCTTCGTGCGCGCGGCAAGGATAAGTACGCTGACGCCGTGCAGCAGGTGGGGGACTATAACGTTTCCTACGTCTATCAGGACGAGCCGCTCGGTTTGGGCCATGCTATCTACTGCGCGCACGAGAAGACGGGCAACGAGCCGTTCTACGTGCTGCTGGGCGACGTGCTCGTGCCCGACAACAAAATGCTGCCGCGCATGCAGGAAATTTCCGACGCTCATGGCGGCGCCAGCGTGATTGCGGTGCTGCCGGTGCCGGACGACCAGGTAAGCCGTTTCGGCGTTATCGCAGGCGAGGCTCTTTCGGAGGACGTGTGGAAGGTCGACTCGCTCGTCGAGAAGCCGGCGCTTGAGGATGCGCCGTCCAACCTGGCCGTGTTCGGGCGTTACCTGCTGAGCCCGCGTGTCATGGAGCTGCTCGCCGACGTGCAGCCGGGTGTGGGCGGGGAGATCCAGCTGACCGACGCACTGGACGCCGTGCTCAAGGAAGAGGAGATGTACGCGCTCGTCATCGACCCGGAAGACGGCTTCGACACCGGTACGGTGGACAGCTGGCTTGAGACCAACAACATTCTCTACCAGCGTAAAAAGAACGCACAGTAATTGCGTTGCGCGGCGGGGCGGGCAATAGCGCCCCGCACTGACTGTTCGCGCATGACCGCACCACAGCGCATGCCCTATACAGCGCGTCATAATTTATGCAGCGACCGAGCATGCCTTTTTGGCAAGCTCGGTCGCTTTTTACTGCCGCTGTCTTGATTCGTCGGGCCCGCATAGTCAGCCTACTGCCGAACGGCGTTTCTTCCAGTGCAGAGTCGCGCAAAGTCGCATAAGGGCGCACAAGGTGGCGCAAGACCGTGGATTCGTCCAAACCGTAAGGTCCTTCCATCTCGGGGTGCTCGGCCGAGCCTGCTTGCAAAGGAGCTGGCGTTTCGGGGGTTTGTGAGCGAAAAGATGTTCCGTATCGTACGGGCCAGCCGCATCATCGGGATAGCAGTGCCTCGGAGCGTTTGCGTCCGCGAAGGGTCGCCTTGTGGTCAAAAATGACGATAAAGACGGAGCAAAGATGCGTCCTGCCGTCTGTATCGTCATTTTTGACCATCGGGAGGTTTTCGCACGGTGAAATCAAGCCAAATAGGGGCGCCGAGGCTTTGGGCGAGCGTCTTTATCGTCAAAAGTGTCCAAGGGATGGCGGGATTTTTGCGCAAAGGCATGGGGCTCATGCTTGCTAGGGGTGAGGCGCGCTTGCTGGAGCAGGCGCGCTGGGCGCAGGCAAAGCTGCGGGAACGAGCCTTGCGCCTGGTACGTTCGTCGGCCATTTCGGTTGCAGGCTACGCCTCGCGAACGCAGGCTTCGTACGCCCCTCGTAGGCTCGGTCGGGCGAAACGCTAAGTAGGCCACGCCTTACGAGCGCGGGATTCGAACGCGAGCTTCGTGCACCTGCTTCGTACACCTGTCCGGCAGGTTTTCTGCCAGGCTTGCCGCTAGGTTTGTCGTCATGCGCGGTGCTGTTCGCATGTTGGCGCAAGGAGAAGTCGAGTTCGGTCGTGCTGGCGTGTGAGGTCGCCATGCATCCGTATGCTGCGCATAAAAAGAGCGGCCCGGGGAGAGGGGAGCTCCACCGGGCCTACAAGGAGGGGATGATGCGACGCTCTGTGGCGTCGTACTGCTTCGTCAGCAGTGCGATGTGAAGGAGGGGAGCCTTCGCTCATCGCGTGAGCTCATTGTAAAAAATGGTCTTGAAGTACGAATGAAAGGCGTGTGCGCGTCTTGTGAAGTAGGCTTCGGGAAGGTAACGCGATTACGGTATATCCAGGCGTGGTAAGCGGTGTGGTGCTTGTTGCGTGTGCGCGTTCAGCGTGCTTCGCGTGTACATTATAATGACGACGGTCTGTCCATACGGCAGCCTGCGACGAGACTCAGTATTTCGGTGCGCTGCAACGAAGGCGCTCTACCGACAGCGAAGCTGCCCTTGCGGTCTTGAGCGAAGGAAGGTTTCCCCATGCCTGACATTCAGATGCGGTTCGACAAAGACATGCTCGTTCTTTCCGGGCGGCTCGACGCGGTGTTCGCGCGCCAAGGGGTCGACACGGCGTACGACCGGGAGTTCCTGAACTTGGTGGAGCCTGATTCCGTTCGCGAGGCATACCGCCTGGAGTCTGTGGCAGGAGCCCAGTGTTTGGTGACCAATACCGAAGGCATCACGCGGGCACGCCTTGCGCATGCGCGGCTTGAAGAGCGTGCGCCCGAACTGGCAGCCGCGGCGCTTACGGTGGTCTCGTCCCTGAAGCCGCAGCACGTCATCTACGAGGTGGGCCCCTGCGGCCTGCCGCTCGATCCGTCGAGCAGTGCGTCCCTCAAGCAATCGCGCGACCAGTACGCTCAGGCGGTGCGCGACCTGGAGGGCGCGAGCGTGGATGCGGTCTTGTTCTCAGGATTCGAAAAGCTGCTCGATGCACAGTGTGCGCTCATGGGCTTGCGAATGGTCTCCGACCTTCCTGCTTTCGTGTGCCTGACGGCAGTTTCCTCCCAAAGCGGGTCAAGCGAGAAGGCGGGAGGCGCGAGCGCGGACAAGGAAGGGGCCTGCGGTCTCGCGCTGCGTCCCAAGTCGGGCATGTGGGCTGAAGCAGCGGCGCTGCTCGAAGAGTACGGTGCAAGCGTGATAGGTTTTTCCTCCGGGGCGCCGCTTGAGATGGTAGAGGCTGCCGTGCGAGACCTGCGTGCCGCAACGGATCTCCCGCTCATGGTGGAGCTTGCGGTTGGCAAACGGGATGCGCGCCAGCAGGCCGCCACGTCCGAGAACCCCTACTTCTGCCCTGATGCGATGGTCGAAGCTGCTGTGCGCTTGCGTGCGGCAGGCGTCCAGTTCTTGCGGGCAGGCGGTGCGTGCACGCCGGCGTACACGGGGGCGCTCGTGGCCGCGACCGCAGGATTCGATGTGGTGGGAAAGGACAGATAGGCCATGGCAGTGGAGCGAAGCGAAGATTACGGCGCGCTGCAGAAAGTGGTGGACTCTCTGTTCCTGCACGCGCATGCGGTAAGCCGCCTGGATGTCGTCCTGTGCGCGGAGGCGGCGGACCTGCCGCGCGATCTGATGGAAATCGTCGAGCTCTTGCCGCCGGGACGTTATACGCGCGAAAAGCTGTGCATCCAGCTGAATTCCGCGATCGGCGGGCATGGCTGGGGCTACGTCTACGGAACGGTGAAATAAACCCGCTCGCGGGCCGCGGGGCGACGCGAGCAGCATTCTTTGAAGATTCAACATCCGGTTTACATGCGGAAATGCAGTCCTTTCTTCATAAATGAGACTAATCTAGTCACATATATTTCAACAGAAATCCATAGATGAAAAAATCCACAATTCGGCTCTATTCGTGGCGACCTGGGAAACCATGTTTCAACCGTAATTCAAGCTGATTTTGGGCTTGAAATCGGGGTGACGGCAAACTACTATACCTGACGAAAAGCAGAGCGGTTGCCCACAAGATATAGTGTATGGTGCCGCTACATCCACGACAATGTATCCACTTATAGCAGGTGGCGGGAACCTGGTCGCCATGCGCGCCGCGACATCGTGGCAGGGTTGTCGTGCGCCCTATTCTGCCCGCCTTCATTTCGAAGCTGGGCAGAGGAGGGTACGGCCGGAAGGCCAAAAGACGGAAAGCGCGGCCTGTGGGGCCGCCGGACAGACGGGAGCGGCGGCCTGCGCGGTTGCCGCAAGCGAAAAGAGGAACTCATGGAGCACACGAAGACGGTTGCCAGCATTGTCAAGCGCGATGGTCGCGCCGTTCCTTTCGACGAGTCGAAGATTGCTGCCGCGGTCGAGCGCGCCTTCGCCGCTTCCGGCGCCATGCAGGGCCGTCCGGTTGCCGACCAGATTGCGCGTGCTGTGGTCGAAAAGATCGAGGAAGGCGCTATCGAGGGCACCCCGACGGTCGAGGGCGTGCAGGATTTGGTGGAAGAGGCGCTCATCGAGGCAGGATTTGCCCAGACGGCAAAAGCCTACATCCTGTACCGCGCCGAGCGCAGCCGCGTGCGCGACGTCAACAGCCGCATTTTCCAGACGCTCAAGGACATCACGTTCTCCAAGGCGTCGGATTCCGACATGAAGCGCGAGAACGCGAACATCGACGCCGACACGGCCATGGGCACCATGCTGAAGTACGGCTCGGAGTCCGCCAAGCAGTTCTACGAGATGTCCGTCATCGCGCCGGAGTTCGCGAAGGCGCATCGCGAGGGCGACATCCATATTCATGACATGGACTTCTACACGCTGACCACGACGTGCTGCCAGATTGAGCTGCGCAAGCTGTTCAAGGGCGGTTTCTCCACCGGCCATGGCGTCCTGCGCGAGCCGAACGACATCGCCAGCTATGCGGCGCTGGCATGCATTGCCATCCAGTCGAACCAGAACGACCAGCATGGCGGCCAGTCCATTTGCGACTTCGACCGCGGCCTTGCCGAAGGCGTTCGCAAGACGTTCCGCCGTCTGTACAAAAAGCATCTCGCGGAAGCGCTCGAGCTGCTGTCGTCCCTCGCGGATGTGCGCGGCTTTGTGGAGTCGACCCTTGCGCGCGCTGAGGGAGAGACGGGCTCGTGGGCTCGCATCGAGCAGGACCCTGCGTACGTTCGCTTGGTCCACGAGGCGCTTGTTGAAGCAGGCGTGGGCGAAGAGGTGGCGCGTCGCGCCGAGGCGTATGCAAGCAGCCATGCACTTGCAGACTCCGACCGTGCTACGTTCCAGGCTATGGAGGCGCTCATCCACAACCTCAATACCATGCATTCCCGTGCGGGCGCGCAGACGCCGTTCTCTTCGGTGAACTACGGCACGGACACGTCGCCCGAAGGCCGCATGGTCATCAAGAACGTGCTGCTTGCGACCGAACAGGGCTTGGGTTCTGGCGAGACTCCTATCTTCCCGGTGCAGATTTTCCGCGTGAAGGAAGGCGTGAACTACAATCCGGGCGACCCGAACTATGACCTGTTCCGCTTGGCCATGCGCTGCTCGGCAAAGCGCCTGTTCCCGAACTTCAGCTTTATCGACGCGCCGTTCAACCTGCAGTACTACCGCGAAGGCCGTCCGGAGACGGAGATTGCCTACATGGGTTGCCGTACGCGCGTCATGGGCAACGTCCACGATCCCGAGCGCGAGATTACGCCCGGTCGTGGCAACCTGAGCTTCACGTCCATCAACCTGCCGCGCCTTGCTATCCGCGCGAAAGGCGACCTCGATCTGTTCTTCGACCTGCTCGACCAGAAGCTCGCTCTTGTTATCGGCCAGCTGAACGAACGCCTGGAGATTCAGTCTCGCAAGAAGGTCTACAATATGCCGTTCCTTATGGGGCAGGGCGTGTGGATTGACTCTGAGAACCTGTCTCCGAACGACGAGGTGCGCGAGGTCCTGAAGCACGGCTCGCTGACGGTGGGCTTCATTGGCCTGGCGGAGTGCCTCGTGGCGCTTACGGGCAAGCACCACGGCGAAAGCGAAGAGGCGCAGCGCCTTGGCCTGGAGATTGTAGGCCACATGCGCGCGTACACGGATCGTCTGGCGGCGGAGACCGGCCTGAACTACGGCGTCATCGCCACTCCGGCCGAGGGGCTTTCTGGTCGCTTCGTGCGCATGGACCGCAAACGCTACGGATCCATTCCGGGCGTCACGGACCGCGACTACTACACGAACGGTTTCCATGTGCCGGTTTACTATCCGATCAGTGCGTTCAAGAAGATTGAGATCGAAGCGCCGTATCATGCGCTTACGAACGCGGGTCATATCAGCTACGTCGAGCTCGACGGCGACCCGACGGACAACCTGGAGGCTTTCGAGGCGGTCGTTCGCCACATGAAAGAATCCGGCATCGGCTACGGCTCCGTGAACCATCCGGTCGACCGCGATCCGGTGTGCGGCTACAACGGCATCATTGGTGACGTGTGCCCGAAGTGCGGCCGCACGGAGGCGGACGGCGTTCCGTTCGAGCGCATTCGCCGCATCACCGGCTACCTGGTCGGTACGCTCGACCGCTTCAACGACGCGAAGCGCGCTGAAGAGCACGACCGCGTGAAGCACGACGTTCCGCGGGCTTAACGGCCCGCGGAACGGGCTGCCGCTGCGAAGCGCGGAGAGAGCCCATCTTGTCGTTCAAACGCCCTGCGGCGGACCTTAGTCCAGCCGCAGGGCGTTTTCACGCCAATCTGGGCTCTCTCCGCGCTTCTCGCTGTCGTTACGAACGACCTGTGAGTTTTGCATTCGACCTGCTTGCGTGCGGGCTCCGGGTGGGCGGCGTACGGTACGCCGATTGCGCGAAGCCCCGCCGCAGGACGGGGCTGGAGTCGAGGCCGCAAGCCTTGTCCGTGCGGCCGGTGATAGTTGGACGTCGTGGCAGAATCGTATCTGCCCTTGCATCGTAGCCTCGATGCTCCGCCCGAAAGCGGCACTCGACCCCAAGCGTCAGAGCTGCCTGAAAGTGGAGCGGAGATATGAAGCGTACCGTACGCCGCCCGCCCGGAGCTCGTGGGCGGGCTCGGGAGAAAGCGGTACAGTGGTGAGAGCGAATTCAGCCGACCAAAGGAGCGAAGTGTGAGCGAACTTCCCGACACTATCAGGCTGTTCGGCACGGTGGGGGACTCCATCGTGGACGGGCCGGGACTGCGGTTCTCTGTGTTCGTGCAAGGATGCTCGCACGCATGTCCCGGATGCCACAACCCGGAAAGCCAGCCTGCGTGCGGCGGCACGGTGCGCCCGATAGAGGACGTTATCGCGGAGATTTCGGCGAACCCGCTCGTGCAGGGCGTAACGCTCACGGGCGGAGAGCCGTTCGAGCAGTGTGCTGCGTGCTTAGCGCTTGCGCGTCGGCTTAAAGCGCGCGGTTACAACATCTGGGCGTATTCAGGCTACCTGTACGAAGACTTGGTGTCCGGCATGGTCGATCCCTTGGCGCCCGAGCTTTTGGCGTGCTGCGATGTGCTCGTGGACGGTCCGTTCGTCAAGGCGCTTAATTCCTACGATCTGAAATGGCGCGGATCGTCCAACCAGCGCATTGTCGATCTGGCGGCCACGCGCGAACGCAACGAGGTTGTCCTGTGGGAATCGCGCGATGACTTTCCTGAGCCGCCTGCTGCATGGTAGCCTAGCGGCATCATGGAGGCGCTCGAAACGAACATAGAAGCTGTCAAAGGCGTGGTAGGCGGATGGCCCGGCACGCTGCTTGCCGCGCTCGTGATCGCGGCGGTCACGCTGTTCGCGGCGCGCCTGGCTTCCGCTTTCTTCGGGAGGGTGCTGCGCCGCGACGGGGTGCCTATCCCTTCAAGCTCTATTTTCCTGAACATCATTAACGGCCTCATCTGGGTTATTGGCGTGTCGGTCATGCTGGGCACATGCTTTGGCATCGACGTAAGCGCGTTAGTCGCGGCGCTGGGCGTCGGCGGTATCGCCGTCTCGCTGGGTTTTCAGGACACCATCTCCAACTTCTTCGGGGGATTGCAGCTGTCCGTCATGCGCATCGTCGAGCCGGGGGACAATATTCGCGTCGGGTCGGACACGGGCGTGGTGCACGATGTGACCTGGCGCCATACGACCATCGTCACGCCGACGGGCGAGCAGGTCGTCATTCCGAATTCGGTTATCAACAAAAGCTCTCTTACGAAGCTCGCTCCGCCCGAAACGGTGGTCGTGCCGTTTGTATGCCGCTTAGCGGACGAGACGCCTGAAAGCGTTCACGAGAGCATCCGCTGCGCCGCCGACGAAGCGGCCAAATCCGTAAGCCCGCTCAAACAAGCAGCAAAGGTCCTTTTCACGGAAGTGACCGAATGGGGCTTGCGGGGCAAGGTGATCCTGCAAGTGGAGGATGCCTCGAAGACCGCTGCTGCGGCAGACGCCGTTGTGCAGGCGATTTCTCCGTACCTCCAACCGCGCGACGGACGGTAGGAAGGGTTTGCGGCGACGTGCCTGAGAAGCCAGGATGTGTACGTCGCCGGGCGATATCGTCCGTTCACCGGGGAAGATAAAAGGAAAAATTGCCAGCTGACCAGGTGTTTCATATATCTCACACATTTTTCGAACATTCAGTGCGAATCTTGAGCGTCGCTTTACAAAATCGAAAGGTTTGTAAAAGAAGCCAAGCACTTCTGTAAGCGGTCGGTAAAGCATTGTCACGGTTCCGTCATGGCTTGGCGCTGATGGCAAAACGCCGCAGCGGACCGCCCTATGATTCCCACGGCGCGAATCCCGCGAGGGTCGCGTGCGGACTGCCGAACGGTCGGCGATCCGATGAACGAGCATTTGAAAGGGGATCATCCAATGCAGGAGAGATTCGTTTCCCGCCGCACCTTCCTGGGCGCGGCAGGCGTCATGACCGCTGCCGTCGCAGGCATGGGCCTGGTTGGTTGTGGCGGCAGCGGCAGCTCTGCGAGCAGCTCTGCTTCCAGCTCCGCTTCCGGCTCCGAGAGCGGCTCCGCTGCCGAGCTGTCCGGCTCCATTACCGCTGTCGGCTCTACTGCGCTGCAGCCGCTTTGCGAGGCTGCCGCCGAGCTGTTCATGGAAGAGAACCCGGGCGTTCAGATCACCGTCCAGGGCGGTGGCTCCGGCACTGGCATCACCCAGATTGTCCAGGGTGCTGTCCAGGTCGGCAACTCCGACGTCTTCGCTGAAGAAAAGGTCGAGAATCCCTCTGACGTCGAGAAGATCACCGACAACCGCGTGTGCGTTGTCGGCATGGGCCCGGTCGTGAACGCTGACGTCCAGCTGGATGACATCTCCCTCGAAGACCTCGCCCGTATCTTCAAGGGCGAAGTCACCAACTGGAGCGAGGTGGGCGGCAACGACGCTTCCATCGTCGTCATCAATCGCCAGGCCGGCTCCGGCACCCGCGCCGTCTTCGAGGCGGCGGTTCTCGGCGGCGAAGAGTCCGCTACCTTCCAGGAGCAGGATTCCTCGGGCACGGTCGTCCAGATGGTCTCTCAGACCCCGGGCGCCATTTCCTACCTGGCCTTCTCCTACTTCTCCGACGACATCAAGGCGCTCTCCGTGGGCGGCGTCGCTCCCGAGCCCGCCAACGTCGAGGACAACTCTTGGGTCATCTGGGCGTACGAGCACATGTACACCGCCGCCGACCCGGACGAGGCCACCCAGGCGTTCATCGACTTCATGATGGGCGACGAGGTTCAGGGCTCGCTCGTCGAGGAGAACGGCTACATCCCGGTGTCCGGCATGAAGGTCGAAAAGGACGCCGAAGGCAACGTCACCGAACTGTAGTCCTGAAAGGAGACGCTAGCGATGGCAAAATCCATGCCGAAGCTGAGCGTCGAACGAATCGGCAAGGGCGTCACGGGCGCATGCATCGCGCTCGTGGCGCTTCTTGTCGTAACGCTCGTCGCTATGGTTGCCTCACGCGGTATCTCGACGTTCACCGTGAACGGCATCGACTTTTTTGGATTCCTGACCGGCACTGAGTGGAATCCCCACCAGATGGACGAAAACGGTCAGCCCACCGTGGGCGCTCTGCCCATGATCACCGGCTCTTTTGCCGTTACGATTTTCTCGACGCTCCTTGCGCTGCCGATTGCTATCGGCTCCGCCATTTTCGTCGTCGAGATCGCGCCCGGTTTCGGACGGCGTGTGTTCCAGCCGCTTATCGAGCTTTTGACCGGCATTCCTTCGGTTGTCTACGGCCTCATCGGCCTGGGCGTCATCGTCGCCACCACGCGCGATGTGGCGGGCATGTTCGGTTACGGCATCACCGGCTACGGCATTTTCTCCGGCTCTATCGTTTTGGCGGTCATGATCTTGCCGACGGTCACCTCGCTTTCCATCGACGCGCTTGCCGCGGTTCCCAACGAGTATCGCGAGGGATCGTACGCGCTCGGTTGCACGCGGTGGCAGACCGTGTGGAACGTCGTCCTGCGCAGCGCGCTGCCTTCTCTCATGACGGCCGTCATCCTGGGCATGACCCGCGCGTTCGGCGAAGCGCTTGCGGTACAGATGGTCATCGGCAATGCCGCGCAGATGCCGACCTCGCTGTTCACGCCGGCGGCCACGCTCACGTCGGTCCTGACCATGGGCATGGGCAATGAGGCTATGGGTACCGTCTACAACAACGTGCTCTGGTCGCTCGCCCTGCTGCTGATGGTGATGTCGCTCATCTTCATCCTCATCATTCACCTGATCGCGCACAAGGGGGCGAAGCACCGTGGCTAACTCCGCTCGCTTCGACATGGCGGCGCATGTGCGCCGCATCAACAGCCAAGACAAGGTTGCTACGGGCATCCTGACCTTCATCGTCGGCATCGTCCTTTTGATCTTGGCTGCTATCATCATCTATATCCTTGTCCAGGGCGCGGGAAAGCTCTTCGACATCAGCTTCCTGACCGGCGAGCCCGAGCAGTTCCGCGCAGGCGGCGGCATCGGCCCTGAACTGTTCAATTCGTTCTACCTGCTTTTTCTGACGCTGCTCATTTCCGTGCCGATCTCCCTTGGCGCCGCTATCTTCCTGGCGGAGTACGCCCCGGAAAACGGTGTCACTGCAGCGGCGAAGACGCTCATCGAGACGCTTTCCTCGCTGCCCTCCATCGTCGTTGGCCTGTTCGGCTTCCTGTTCTTCGTGCTTATGATGGGCTGGGGTTTCTCTATCATCTCAGGCGCTATCGCGCTCACGATGTTCAACATCCCCATCCTGGTGCGCGTTATTCAGCAAGCGCTCGAAGACGTTCCGCGCTCGCAGCGTGATGCGGCGCTTGCGATGGGCTTGACCCGCTGGGAGACCACTATCCATGTGCTTTTGCCGGTGGCCATGCCTGCCATCGTGACCGGCATCGTGCTTTCTGCCGGCCGTGTGTTCGGCGAGGCGGCGGCGCTCATCTACACGGCAGGCCAGTCTGCGCCGACGCTCGATTTCACGAACTTCGACCTGACGAGCCCGACCTGCCCCTGGAATATCTTCCGTCCTGCCGAAACCCTTGCCGTGCATATCTGGAAGATCAATAGCGAAGGCGTCGTGCCCGACCTCGAGGCGGTGTCGAACGGTACGGCCGCCGTCCTCATGGTGTGCATTCTGGCATTCAACATCATCGCCCGCCTGGTCGGCAAGGCGCTTGAAAGGAGGCTGACAAGGGAATGACGGCCCAGACCAACCAGACCGCGCTCGTTCAGACGCGCGACGTAACGGTGTCCTACAACGGCAACGAAGCGCTTCACGGAACGTCCCTGAACTTCGAAGCAGGCCAGGTGACCGCGCTCATCGGCCCGTCCGGTTGCGGCAAGTCCACGTTCTTGCGCTGCCTGAACCTCATGAACCGTGAGATTCCGAAGTGCAAGGTCGGCGGCAGCATCATCTACCACGACCACGACATCAACACGCCGAAGGAGAACTTGTTCGAACTGCGCCGTTCCATCGGCATGGTCTTCCAGCAGCCGACTCCGTTTCGCAAGTCCATCCGCGACAACATCCTCTTTGCCCCCAAGCGCCATAAGCTCGTTTCCGGCAAGGCGGAGGCAGACCAGCTCGTAGAGGAATCTCTGCGGGCGGGCGCCCTGTGGGACGAGGTCAAAGACAAGCTTGATCAGAGCGCGCATGCGCTTTCTGGAGGCCAGCAGCAACGTCTGTGCATCGCGCGTACTTTGGCCATGCATCCCGACGTCGTGCTTTTTGACGAGCCGTGTTCGGCGCTCGACCCGATCTCTACGCTCACGATCGAAGAGACCATCCGCTCTATCGCCGAATCCGGCATCTGCGTGATCATCGTGACGCACAACATGGAGCAGGCTGCGCGCGTCTCCGACCGAACGGCCTTCTTCTACATGGGCGACATGGTCGAGACGGGCGAAACCAGGAAAATCTTCTCCGAGCCTGAAGACCAGAGGCTTGCCGACTACCTGACGGGGAGGTTCAGCTAATGCAAGAGACTGCGATAGCGGGACACCAGAGCATCGTTGGCGTCCCGACGATGATATCCGTCCGGAATTTCGACCTCTGGTACGGCGATTTCCAAGCGCTCAAAGATATCACGCTCGACATTCCGGAAAACCGCGTCACGGCGTTCATCGGCCCGTCCGGTTGCGGCAAATCGACGCTTTTGCGCGCGTTCAACCGGATGTGCGACCTGGTTCCGAGCGTGCGCACGGAGGGCTGCATCGAATTCGACGGCCAGGACATTTTCAAGTCGGATGCGTACGCGCTCCGCGTCGGCGTGGGCATGGTGTTCCAGCACCCGAATCCGTTTCCCATGAGCATCCGCGACAACATTCTGTACGGTCCGCGCCGCATGCGCCGCATGGGCAGGGATGAGGCGGACGAACTGGTAGAGCGGTGCCTGCGCGATGCCGCCCTGTGGGACGAGGTCAAAGACAAGCTCGATCAGAGCGGCCTGGGCCTTTCCGGCGGTCAGCAGCAGCGCCTGTGCATTGCACGCGCTCTGGCGGTCGACCCGAAAGTCCTGCTCATGGACGAGCCGACGAGCGCCCTCGACCCCATTTCCACATCGATGGTCGAAGAGCTCATGATGGAGCTTTCGCGCGACCACACGGTCGTCGTCGTGACCCATAACATGCAGCAGGCGACGCGCGTGGCGGACAAGACCGCATTCTTCTACCTGGGCGAGCTCATCGAGGCGGGAGAGACTAAACAGCTGTTCTCCAACCCCCACGAGCCGCGTACGAAAGACTATCTGACAGGGAGGTTCAGCTAATGCAGACCAGGAGCAAGTACATCAAGCAGCTGGAAAACCTGGAAGGCTACCTGACGCGCCTGAGCGAAAAGACCGTCGCGGACATCCGTGCGGCTGGCAGCGCGCTTGCAGGGAATGCCGAAGCTGCCGATGCCGTCCTGCAGGGCCGCAATGTCGAAGATCGCCTGCGCACCGAAATCGAGCGCGAATGCCTGGACATCATGCTGCTCCAGCAGCCTTTGGTCGCAGGCGACCTGCGCTTCGTTTCGGGTGCCTTCCGTGCGGTGTCGGACATTGCGCATATCGACTCCAAGACGCGCGATGTGGCGTATCTTGCCCAGAACATGCCCGCTGAAGCGACGGCGGGGCTGCAGGAGAACTTCGCCGCCCTCGCGGAGCGTACGGCGAACATGGTCGAAACTGCCTACCGCGCGTTTTCCGAGGCTGACGAAGAGGCTGCGCGCGAGGTCTTTGCCATGGACGATGCCGTTGACGAGCTTTACCACAAAACGGCGGCGAGCGTCGTCGAGCTTATTCGCGCTTCGAAGGAATCCTCCGAGATCGACTATCTTCCCGAGCTGCTCATGGTGGCGAAATACTTCGAACGCATGGGTGACGATGCCCAGCGCGTTGCCGACTGGGCGCTGTTCCGTGTCACGGGCGAGCATGATGTATACTCTGCTCAGCGAAAGGGAGCGGACAACGCGGGAGAGTAGGCCTCTTTGATCTATTACGTCGAGGACGACAAAAACGTGCGAGAGCTCGCGGTCTACGCGCTCTCGCACGCTGGCATAGAGGTGGAGGGCCTTGCCGACGACGAGGAGTTTCGCGCGGCGTGCGCGCGACGGCGGCCTGACGTGGTCGTCCTCGACATCATGCTTCCAGGAACCGATGGTCTGGAAATTTTGCGGCGCATTCGGCAGACGCCAGGCCTTTCGCGCGTGCCGGTCATGATGGTAACGGCAAAGAGCACCGAGCTCGACATCGTGACGGCGCTCGACGAAGGGGCCGACGAATACCTCACCAAGCCGTACGGCATGATGGAGATGGTCAGTCGCGTGCGCGCCCTTTTGCGGCGTGCGTCCGACTGGGGCGCAGAGCCGACGGACGACGGCACGGTCGTGGTCGGCCCGCTTTCGGTATGCCTTGAGCGCCGAGAAGCGACCTGCGGTTCGGAGCCCCTTTCCTTGACAGCGCGAGAGTTCGACCTGCTTGCGTATTTCATGCAGAGTCCGGGAACGGTGTTTTCGCGCGAAGACCTGCTCAGACAGGTGTGGGGCTGGAGTTTCGGCGGCGGAAGCCGCACGGTCGACGCCCATGTCCTGACGCTTCGCCAAAAGCTCGGCGATCACGCCGACATGATCGAAACGGTGCGCGGCGTGGGCTATCGGTTGAGGGAAGAGTAGCGAGAGACAGGCAACACGGTGATTTACTACGTCGAAGACGATACCAACATTCGCGATCTGACCATCTATGCGCTGAAGCAAGGCGGGTTCGAGGCCGAAGGGTTCGAGCGGGCTGACGAATTCTATGCGGCGGTCCGTCGCCAGGTTCCCGAGCTCGTGCTGCTCGATATCATGCTGCCCGAAGTGGACGGCCTGGAGATTCTGCGCGAACTGCGCAACAATCCTGCTACCAAGCACATTCCTATCATGATGCTCACGGCGAAAGGCACTGAATACGATACCGTCTGCGGCCTTGACGCCGGCGCGGACGATTACCTAGCGAAGCCTTTCGGCATGATGGAGCTTGTCTCCCGCGTGAACGCGCTGCTGCGCCGCGCGGGCGAGCCTGCTGCCAGCCTGCAGGATGCGCTGACGGTCGGCGACATCACGCTTTCGGTTTCCGCCCATTCGGTCGTTGTCGGCGGATGTTCAGTGACGCTTACCCTGAAAGAATTCGACCTGCTCAAAGCCTTGATGCGCCATGAGGGGCAGGTGCTTTCGCGCGATCAGCTCCTTGAGGACGTCTGGGGCGTCACGTATGCGGGCGGCACGCGCACGGTGGACGTGCACGTGCAGACGCTGCGCCAAAAGCTTTCGAACGCCTGCCCCGGAGCGGAGTCGCTTATCACCACGGTCCGCGGCGTCGGCTATAGCATCAAAGTTCCGCAAGCGAGCGCATAATGCCCTCGCGCGTTCACGGCAAAACCCTGGCCGGCACCATTTTCCGTGCGGTGCTGGCGTTCTCGCTGGCGGTCGTGCTCGTTATCCTGATCGGAGCTGCCGCAACGTTCTTCGTGCTGTTCGAAAACCAGGCCGAAAGCCGACTTTCGACAGAGGCGGAGTCTGCTGCGGCGGTGCTCGAGGCGGCGGAAGACCCTGTCGCGGTCGCGCGCGTGCAGTTCCCAGGAGCCATTCGTTACACCTACATTGCGCCAGACGGCACGGTGCTCGCCGACACGGAGGCGGACGCGGATGCGCTCGACAACCACGCAGACCGTCCCGAGGTGCTGGATGCTATGGAGACGGGGGATGCGGTGGTCTCACGGTATTCGGAGACGCTGCAAAGCGATACGATCTACGCCGCGGTAAGCCTTTCGGACGGTTCGGTCGTGCGCCTTTCCGAACAACGCGATTCGTTGTTTTCGTTTGCACGCTGGTTTGCGCTTCCGGGCATCTCCATGCTCATTGTCGTCGTGGCGTTGACGTACTTCGTTTCGGTGGCGCTTACGAAGCGCATCATGAAGCCGGTCGACGCGCTGAACTTCCGAGAGCCGCTCAAAAACGAGATCTATGCGGAAATGACCCCGCTTCTTGAGCGCATCGATGCCCAGCAGACTCAGCTCAAGCAGCAGAACGTGGAACTGGCGCGCGCCGAAAACCTTCGTCGTGACTTTTCTGCCAACGTAAGCCACGAGATGAAGACGCCGCTTCAGGTCATCTCGGGCTATGCGGAGCTCATGATGAACGATATGGTCCAACCGGCAGACCGTCAGAAATTCTCTGCGCTGATCTACGAGGAAGCGCAGGCCATGCGTTCTCTCATCAACGACGTGCTGACTATCTCGCGCCTTGACGAGGTAGGCATCAACGGGGAGCGTCTCGAACGGATCGACCTGCTGGCGCTTTCCCGCATCGTTTCCGAACGCCTTGCAAGCTTTGCCGAGTCGAACGGCGTGACCATCGAAGTGAAAGGCTCGCCCTCCTACATTATGAGCGCGGGCACGCTTGCTGAAGAGATGATCTACAACCTGGTCGAGAACGGCATTCGCTACAACCATCCGGGCGGTTCGGTCGTGGTCGACGTAAGCAGCGGTGCGCACGGTGTGGACATGAGGGTGTCGGATACCGGCAGGGGCGTGCCGGACGAATACAAGGACAAGATTTTCGAGCGTTTCTTCCGCCTGGAGAAAAGCCGCTCGAAAGCGACCGGCGGCACAGGCTTGGGCCTCGCCATCGTCAAGCACGCCGTCCAGTTCCACGGTGGCATGATTTCAGTGGAGAGCGAAATGGGGAAGGGCACGACCTTCGTGCTGAAGTTCCCGAGCGCTCCGACACTCGTCAAGCACCACAGCGAAGCGGAATAAGGCAACGCTTACGGCGAACTATGCTGTCGCAGGCAGAAAAGAGAGAGGCTTGCAGGTCGTTCGTAATGTCAGCGAGGGGCGCTCTGACGCAGAAGGTAGACATGAAGCAGGGGCTCGGTTGGACTTCGGTCCACCGAGCCCCCGCTGAATGGCTAGATTCTATGCCAGAGTGCCCCGCAGCGTCGGCTTGTTTCGCCGTTCGTAGAACGGCGAAACAAAAAAGAGCCCTACCCCCGTGCCCAGGATGAACCCACCTCGTAAGGTGGGTGCTCGCAGCCCGATTCCTGGCTTTCGTGCCAACAGGCACGAATCTCCATTCCACGCGCTATCTTGAGCTCCCTGAAATTGTGCATCGGTCCATCGCAATGAACGGCATCGGAAGCAGGACTTGATTCGAGTATAGACCTGCCGTTTGCAAAGAAAAGCCTTGACAAGCATTTTACGCGGGAAATCCGACAAGGCCGCGTGACCTCGCTCAACGCAGGCACGGAGCGCCGTAGTGCGGACGATGGGGTAGAACATGCGTACGAATATGATAGAGTGTGCAGCATGGAGAACTTGTTTACAGAGATAGAGAACGAAGCGAAGCTGAAGAACGCTCCGCTTGCCGTGCGTATGCGTCCGCGCACCCTCGAGGACATCGTAGGCCAGCAGGCCGCTGTGGGAGAGGGCAGTTGGCTGCGCGTCGCCATCGAGCGAGACGCGCTCAGCTCCGTTATCCTGTACGGCCCCGCCGGCACGGGCAAGACATCGCTTGCGCATGTCATCGCAGAGACAACGCGCGCGACGTTTGTGGAGGTGTCTGCCGTAGGCGGCACGGTGGCGGACCTGCGGCGCGAAATCGACGCAGCGGAGAAGCGGCTCATGCTTTCAGGCGCACGCACAATCCTGTTCGTTGACGAGATCCACCGCTTCAATCGCAGCCAGCAAGATGCCCTGCTGCATGCTGTGGAGGATCGCGTCGTCGTGCTGGTGGGCGCCACGACGGAGAACCCGTACTTCGAAGTGAACTCGGCGCTTATCTCGCGCTCTCGCATCGTAGAGCTTTCGTCTTTGTCCGACGCCGACGTGGAGCTTTTGCTTGACCGGGCGCTTTCCTCCGATCGCGGTTTTGCCGGCTGCTACACGCTTGATCCTGAGGCCCGCGCTGCCATCGTGCGCATTGCAGGAGGTGACGGGCGCTCGTCGCTTAATACGCTCGAGCTTGCGGCGCAGCTTGTCGACGCAGGCACGAAAGAGGCGCCAGCGCTCATTACGGCAGAGGCGGTGGAGCTTGCGTCGCCGCGCGTGGGGCGTCCGTACGACAAAAACAAGGACATGCACTACGACGTCATCTCCGCGTTCATCAAATCCATGCGGGGCTCGGACCCGGACGCTGCGCTGTACTGGCTTGCCCGCATGATCGAGGGCGGAGAGGACCCGAAATTCATCGCACGCCGTATGCTCATTGCTGCTTCGGAAGATGTGGGCAATGCCGACCCCCAGGCGCTTTTGGTAGCGGAGGCGGCATTCCGGGCGGCGGAGGTCATTGGCTATCCCGAATGCCGTATCAACCTCGCGCAGGCTGCCATCTATCTCGCACTTGCGCCGAAGAGCAATGCTGCCGAGGCGGGCATCGACGCTGCGCTCGCCGAGGTTCGCACGGGGCCTGCGCGCAAAGTGCCCGACTACCTGCGCGACCGGCATCGTCCGGGCGCTGAATCCTATGGTGCCTACCAATATCCGCACGACTACCCGGGCGGTTGGGTGGAGCAGCGCTACCTGCCCGAAGGCCTGGAGCGCGGTTGCTTCTATCGTCCGAGCGAACGCGGCTGGGAGGCATATCGCGTCGAGGCAACGGCACGCGACCGCGGTAGGCGCGGACCTGCCGCTCCTGCATCCGGTACAGGGGCGCCGGATGCGTCCCTGTAGCTTTCCGGCAGGCGCGGTGTGGTAAAGTAGCCTTCGAACAGAGGAGGTCACCATGGACGGTTTCGGCACTATCCTTACAGTCGTGCTCATCATTGCCCTGATAGGGTTGATCTGGCTTGTCGTAGAGCTGGCAGTCACCGTGCGCAAGACGCGCGCGACGGTCGAGGAGGTGCATAAGCAGGTCGAGCCCACGCTTGCCAGCGCCCAGCGCATTACCGCCTCGCTTGAGCCGGTCGCAGAAGACCTCAAGGAAATGACCGCTACGATCAAGCCAGCGGTCGACCGGGTCGATCCGCTGGTGGAGCGCGTCTCGCTTACCGTGGACGCGGCGAACTTGGAAATCATGCGCCTTGACCAGATTCTGGAGAACGTCGGCGAGATCACGGACACGGCAAGCTCTGCGGTGAACGCCGTGGAAGCGGCGACGAACGCCCCGATTGCGGTCGTGAACACCGTGACCGACCGCGTGCGCGGCGCGTTCAAATCCCGTCGCGCTTCGGACGAGTCCATTGCGCTCGGCGAAAAGAAGGCGGGCGCGATCGAAGGGGAGAACCCCGCCGCTTCGTTCGTTTCCGAAGGCATCGACGCGGCAGGCCGTTTGGTGCACGAAGCGCGCACGAGCGTGCAGGAGCGTCGTGAGGCACGCGCGGAAGCAAAGCGCGAGGCATCTGCGGCAGCCGTCCCTGCAGCAGAGCAGCCTGTCGCTCCGAAGGACGCGGAGAGCACAGATCCCGTGCAGACGGTAAGCCCGCGCGAGGCTGCCGAGGCCGCGGCGCGGACGAAAGACCGGCAAAACCAGTACGTGACCTATACGCCGGTCGACGAATAGTCACCGCGTTCGGCACGGTGCGAGGGAGGGCGCATGCAGTTGCCTGAAGTGAATCCTGAGAGCGCGCGTGCGAGAAGCAAAGAGGACTCGTACGCGAGGCTGAAGAGACGCTGCCTGATAATCTGGGGTGCGGTCGGCATCATTCTGGTGGCGGGCGTCGTCATCTATCTGCTCGAAATCCTTACCGTTCCGATCGCCATCCTGATCTGGACGCTGATTATCGTGTTCTGCCTGCGCGGCATCGTCAACTTCCTTGACGGCAAAGGCGTGAACAGGGCTGTCGGCACGGGTATAGCCTACGTTGTCATGGCGATCGTCGTGGCGGCCGTCGTGCTCATCCTGTGCTCGCCGGCGATCGGCCTGGGCGACCAGTTCCATAGCCTCGTCACGTCAGCCCCCTCGTACGTTCGGCAGATCTCTGGCTGGCTGGGCAGCGTGTACGAACGCTACTCCGACGTGCTCCAAAACGACACCGTCCACCAGTGGCTCGAGACGGCGCTCGGCTCGCTTTCCGACGCCGCGACCGACATGGCGCGCCAAAGCGCAAGCGGCGTGGTCGCCTTCGGGTCGGGCGTGGCGAACACGTTCGTCGCCATCGGCTTTGCGCTCGTCGTCGCCTTCTGGATTCTCATGGAACTGCCCGCGCTCGGCCGCGAGTTCAAGCGCCTGTTCGGTCCCGAGCATGAAGAGACGCTCGAGTTCTTCCATATCACGTTCACGCGCGTTATGGGCGGTTATATCAAAGGCACGCTTCTGCAATGCGCGATCATCGGGCTCGGGTGCGGCGTCTGCTTCGGAATCCTCGGGATACCCAACTATGTGGCGCTGGGCGTAATCGCAGGCCTGCTCAATATCATTCCTATCATCGGCCCGTGGTTCGGCGGTGCGCTTGCGGCGGTGGTCGGGCTGTTCGTCTCTCCGTTCGTTGCCGTGATCGCGCTCGTGGCGACCGTCATTATCCAACAGTTCGTCTACACCATCATCAGCCCGCGCATCATGGCCTCTTCCGTCGACGTCCATCCGGCGCTCACGCTGGTGGCGTTGATGGCGGGTTCGGCGCTCGGTGGAGCCATGGGGGAGCTGCCGGGATCGCTTATCGGCATGCTCGCGTCCATCCCGTTCGTCGCGGTGGCGAAATCCGTATTTGTATACTATTTCGAAAAGCGCACGGGTCGTCGTCTCGTGGCGGAAGATGGTGTATTCTTCCAAGGCACGCCGGGGGAAGACGTCAACCCGTTCCACGACGCTACGTCGCCCCATCCGGACGCAACAGCGCCGATTCCCGTGCTGAACGGCCTGAGCGGCAAAATTGCAAAGGCAAGCGGCAAAGAATCGCCGCCGGGAAGGCACGGAAAACGATAGAATGGACGCACGCGCGGCGGCCGGGGTTTCCCGGCCGCCTTCATACGGTTACGAGCGAAGGAAACGCAGGGAAGGCACGACATGCAATACATGACATCGGCAGAGATACGCGAGGCGTACCTGAAGTTCTTCGAGGAGAAAGGCTGCCAGCGTTGGCCGTCCTCCTCGCTTATTCCGGACGACCCGTCCCTTCTGCTCACGAGCGCCGGCATGGTTCAGTTCAAGCCGTACTTCCTGCATGTGAAGGAGTGGCCGGAGCCCTATATCGGCACGACGACGGTGCAGAAGTGCGTTCGCACGAACGACATCGACATCATCGGCACGACCGGCCGCCATCTGAGCTTCTTCGAGATGCTCGGCAACTTCAGCTTCGGCAAGTATTTCAAAAAAGAGATGTGCGCTTGGGCGTACGAATTCTCGACCGAGGTTTTGAAGCTGCCGAAAGAGCGTCTGTACTTCACGGTCTTCGAAGACGACGACGAGACCATCGAGATCTGGAAGAGCCTCGGCGTGCCCGAGGATCACATCTCCAAGCTCGGCGAGGACGACAACTTCTGGCGCGCTGGCCCCACCGGTCCGTGCGGTCCGTGCTCTGAGATCTACTACGACCAGGGTCCGGAGTTCGGCTGCGGCAGTCCGGATTGCGCGCCCGGATGCGACTGCGACCGCTTCCTTGAGTACTGGAACTGCGTGTTCACCCAGTACGACGGCCAGGAGGACGGCACGCTGAAAGAGCTGCCCACCAAGAACATCGACACCGGCATGGGCCTTGAGCGCATCGCCGCCATCATGCAGGGCGTCCAGTCCAACTACGAGACCGACGTCATGCGCGACCTCATTGCGGTAGGCGAGCACCTGTCCGGCAAGTCTTACCACGATAACGCCGAAGACGACCTGTCGCTGCGCATCGTGGCCGACCACAGCCGCAGCGTCACGTTCATGATCGGCGACGGCATCCTGCCGTCCAACGAAGGTCGCGGCTACGTGCTGCGCCGCCTGCTGCGCCGTGCGGTCATGCGCGGCCATATGCTCGGCATTGAAGGCCCGTTCCTGGCGAGCTACATCGAAAAGATCGTCGAGCTCATGGGCCATGTCTACCCCGAGCTGACGGAGAACCGCGAGCTTATCGACCGCGTGGTCCTTTCCGAGGAAGAGCGTTTCGGCGCCACGCTGCGACAGGGCCAGGTTTTCCTGGGCGAAGCGCTCGACGCGCTTGAGGGCACGGTGCTCGACGGCGAAACCGCCTTTACCCTGCACGATACCTACGGCTTCCCGATCGAGATCACGCAGGAGATTTGCGCGGGCCGCGGCATCACGGTGGACGAAGAGGGCTTTGCCGCCTGCATGGAGGAGCAGCGCGAACGCGCTCGCGCTGCCACGAAGGCGGACGCCGAGGCTGCCTGGAGCACGTACGGCGGCATCCATGCAGACGTGCTCAAGGAAGTGGGCGCCACCAGCTTCGTGGGATATACCGCAACGGAGGCCGAATGCCGCGTTGCTGCCATCCTTGCCGACGGACAGCGCGCTGAGCGTCTCGAGATTGGCCAGGAGGGAGAGATCGTCCTGGACGTCACCCCGTTCTACGCAGAAATGGGCGGCGAAGTGGGCGATACGGGCTTCATCGTCGCAGACGGCGGGAAGGCGGAAGTCCTTGACACCCAGGCTCCGGAGAAGGGCCTGGTCTGCCATCGCGCGAAAGTGGCCGAAGGTTCCCTTGCTGTGGGCGATGTGGTCACCGCCAGCGTCGACGCGGGTCGTCGTGCGCGCATTACGCGCAACCATACGGCGACGCATATCCTGCACGCGGCACTGCGCGAAGTCCTGGGCGAGCACGTTAAGCAGGCGGGCAGCTATGTTGGCCCTGACCGCCTCCGCTTCGACTTCACGCACTTTGAGGCCGTTACGCCTGAGCAGCTTGCCGAAGTGGAGCGCCGTGCGAATGCCGTGATCATGCAGGCTATCCCGACTACCATCTACGAGACGTCGCTCGACGCAGCGCGCGAGGCGGGCATCATTGGCCTGTTCGGCGAAAAGTACGGCGACGTCGTCCGCGTTGTCGAGGCGGGCGACTACTCCCGGGAACTCTGCGGCGGCTGCCATGTGGCGAATACCGCCGAGATCGGCATGCTGAAGATTCTTTCCGAGTCCAGCGTCGGCGCTAACCTCCGCCGCGTTGAGGCGGTCACGAGCTACGATGCGCTTGCTTACTTCGAGAAGGTCGAAGCGGAGCTTCGCGAGACCGCCGCCCTTCTGCGCGTGCCGCTTTTCGACGTGAGCGAGCGTTCGGCATCGAACCTGCGCCAGATTAAGGACATGCAGGCAAAGGCGAAGGCGAACAAGCAGCGTGCGGCCGAAAGCGAAGGCGTCGAACTGCTCGAGAGCATGGTGGACGTGGGATACCCGCTTGTCATCGCCGAGGTCAACCATGTCGATGCAGGCGGCCTGCGCAATGCGTGGGATATCATCCGCGCGCGCATGCCGAAGCCGGGCGCATGTGTGCTTGCTTCGAACAACAACGGCACGCCCATTCTGCTGGCCGCGGGCACCGACGACGCGGTAGCAGCAGGCTTCAACGCAGGCGCGGTCATCAAGGCCATCGCTCCGTGCGTCAAGGGCGGCGGCGGCGGAAAGCCCACGATGGCCCAGGCTGGCGGCAAGGACGTCGAGGGCATCCCTGCTGCGCTTGAGGCTGCAAAGGAGATGCTCGTCAAATAGCTATTCCGCCGTTCTGGCGAACGGCGGAAGACCCGACGCGGCGCGTTTCCAGCGCACGTTTTCTGAACGCTCACGAGGGGCGCGGCGGACCGAAGTCCAGCCGCGCCCCTCGTTCACGTCCGCAAGGCGCACGCTGAAAACGTCGCTGACCTTACGAACGACCCGTGAGATTGCGTTTTGGCCGGGGGTTCCGAGCGGGTGTGCACTACTCCGCCCGGACCCTTTTCCAAACGACAGAAAGGACTGCAACATGCGCATCATGGCGCTTGACATCGGGGAGAAGCGCATCGGCATTGCCGTGAGCGATCCGGGCGAGCGAGTCGCTTCGCCTCTTGCGGTGCTGCCTGCGAACGAGGTGTTGCAGCATGCTCCGTCGTTCAGGCGGCTTGTGGAGGACTGGGAGCCGGAGCTGCTTCTGTGCGGCCTTCCGCGCACCCTGAGCGGGGAAGAGGGCCCTCAGGCGAAGCGTGTTCGAGAGGCTGCGGAACGCATTGCGCGCGCAGTTGCGCTTCCGCTCGAGTTCTCCGACGAGCGCCTCAGCTCGCAGGAGGCGAAGCGTAGTTTGCGTGAAAAGGGCATGTCAGAGCGGACGATGCGCGGGAAAATAGATATGATTGCGGCATGTGTGTTCTTGCAGGCGTGGCTTGATGCCCGCGTGCAGCCCGAATGACAGAAAGGTTTGCCATGCGGCGTCGTCTTTCGTACTCCGAGCGTCCCACCCATGCAGCTCGCGCTGCGCATGCGCGCGGAGAACGCCAATTCAAGACCTACGATACCTCTGCTATCCGGCCGAAGCGCAGCAAAGCTCCCGCCATCGTGTGCGGAATCATCGTGCTTGTCTTTATTGCTGCCGTCATCGTGGGCGTTGTCTCGCTGATGCGCGGTTGCTCCGCTGAGCCGACGAACGAGTTGCTCCCTGCTGGCCAGGAGGCAACGGTCACGGTCGAGTCGGGTGCAGGCCTCTCGACGGTTGCCCAGCAGCTCTATGACGCAGGCATTATCTCGTCCACGAAGGATTTCCTCTCGCAGGCTTCCGGGCTGGAGACGTCTCTTGCGGCGGGCAGCTATTCGTTCACGGGCGGTATGGCGCTCGAAGATGTCGTGGGCGTGCTGCAAGCGGGTCCCGTGACCGCGTCGTTCACGGTTACGGAGGGCATGACGGCCGCTCAGGCGGCGGAAGCCGTCGCAAGCGCCTACGAAGGGTCCATTACTGCCGAGGACTTTATGGCCGCTGTGCACAATGCGTCTGCCTACGTTGCCGACTATCCGTTCGTCGAAGGCGCCTACGACAATTCGCTCGAGGGCTTCCTGTTCCCGAAGACCTACGACATCGTTGAAGGCGCGACGCCCGACACGGTCGTCCGTCAGATGCTCGACCAGTACCGCACGGAAACCGCGTCGCTCGATTACTCGTACGTGGAATCGCGGGGCATGACGCCTTACCAGGCGCTCATCCTTGCTTCCGTCGTCGAGAAAGAGGCGGCGGAGGATAACCGAGCGACGGTCGCGTCGGTGTTCTACAACCGTCTGGCCATCAGCATGCCTCTGCAAAGCGACGCGACGGTGGCTTACCTCATCAGCGATGACCCGACTCCGGAAGACCTGGAGATTGAAAGCCCGTACAACACGTATCTGAACAGCGGGCTGCCTGCCGGCCCGATCTGCTCGCCGGGCCTGTCCTGCCTGCAAGCGGTGTGCGCTCCTGAGCAGACCGACTACCTGTACTTCTACTTTGCGACGGACGAGTCCGGCCAGCTTCAGTACTACTTCAGCCAGGACTACGACCAGCATCAGAACGCTATCGCCACGTCGTAAGGCCTGCCATGCCGTTCATGCAGCCAGACCGGTTCTTCTCGCGCATCACGCGCGTGGACATCGAGCGCGATTTGCGGGCGTGCGGTAGGACGCACGTGCTTTTGGACGTGGACAACACGATCCTGACGCGCGACACGGGAGAGGTCCCGCGCGATATCGGGGCATGGCTTGCCCGCGCGCGTATGGCGGGCATCTCGTTTTGCCTGGTGTCCAACAACTGGCATCAAAGCGTGTTCGATCTGGCGGCAGAATTGGAACTTCCGCTCGTGGCGCGTTCGGTCAAGCCGTTGCCGCCGGCATTTTTGCTGGGCATGCACAAGATAGGGGCCAAACGGCGCAACACGGTGGTCATTGGCGATCAGCTGATTACGGACTGCATGGGCGGGCATTTTCTGGGAATGCCCGTCTACATGGTGCTTCCGCTCGTGGAGGCGGATTTGAAGCATACGCTTATGCTCCGCCATGTGGAAAAGCTGTTCATCGGCGGTCTTCGTCCCGAGGACGAAGAAGCGGGGGTTCCCGAAGGTGCCATTGCCACCGTGCGCGCGAAAGACGTGGCCGCTACCGGCGCGCGCGACAGCGCGCGCTGACCGCCTTTTTCTGCGGAGGATTGCTGTCGGCCCTAAACGAAGGGGCTCAAGGCACGTGTTGCCTTGCAAGAGTGCTAGAATCGCGGACGCAAGCAGGAGGCGGCGTCAGCGGGCGCGATTCCTGCTGCGTTGCCTTTCGAACACGTTATGACCTTGCCTCGTGCGCGCGGTTTGTTCGCACGAAGGCTCAGCAGAGGAGCGCCCATGCACTATGTCACGGGAGGAGAAAGCCATGGCCCGGCGTTGACGGCTATCGTCAGCGGTGTGCCAGCGGGCCTGATTATCTCCGAAAAGCAGATCAACGCCGATCTGGCTCGTCGCCAGTCCGGCTACGGCCGCGGCGGCAGGCAGCAGATCGAACGGGACCAGGTGCGCATTCTGTCGGGCGTTCGCTTCGGGCGCACGTTAGGCACGCCGGTCACCCTGCAGGTCGCGAACAGGGATTGGGAGAACTGGACCGACCGCATGGCGGCGTTCGGCGAGGCTCCGGAAGGGCTGCGCCGCGAGACCACGCCTCGGCCGGGCCACGCGGATTTGCTTGGCGTCATCAAGACCGACACCAACGACTGTCGCGACATCCTCGAGCGCGCAAGCGCGCGCGAAACGGCCGCACGCGTGGCGGCGTCCGGCATCGCGCGGGAGTTCCTTGCCGCGGTCGGCGTCGAGGTGTATTCGTACGTACGCCGAATCGGATCGATCGAAATGTGCGAGGACGGCAAGGACTTCACGTCGCTTCCGTACAATCCGCTCGACATCGAGACAAGCGACGTGCGTTGTCCCGACCCCGACGCGACTGCTGCCATGAAGCGCGCCATCGACCGTGCACGGCAGCAGCGCGATACCCTGGGCGGCGAATTCCGCGTTGTGGTGACGGGCCTCGTTCCAGGCCTGGGCGGCTATGCCGAGAGGAGCGACCGCCTGACCGCCCGTTTGGGCGCGGCGCTGTTTTCCATTCCTGCCATCAAGGGCGTGGAGTTCGGCATAGGGTTCGACGTGGCGAAACGGCCGGGCTCGCAAGTGCACGACGAGATTTTCTGTGCGCAGCCAGGCGGCTTTTCGCGTTCGACGAACCGCGCAGGCGGTCTGGAAGGCGGCATGGCGACGGGTCTTCCGCTCGTGATCACGGCGGCCATGAAGCCCATCCCGACGCTGATGCAGCCGCTCAAGACGGTGGATATCGACACCTTGGAGCCGACCGAGGCAAGCAAGGAGCGCAGTGACGTGTGCGCCGTTCCCGCTGCTGCGGTGGTGGCGGAGGCGGAGGTCGCCTTCGTTCTGGCGGATGCGTACCTGGAAAAGTTCGGGCGTGACAACATGACGGACATCCGTGCCGCCCTCAAAGCGTACCGAGACCGCGTCAAAACCATGTCGCGCTAGGCTTTGCGCGGATCGTCGAGAGCAAAAGCGCGAGGCTTCCGCCGAGCGACCCGTTCCGCCGGAGGCGGAACACGAATGATGAGAGGAGAGCCGAAATCATGGCGCAGGACGAATCGAGCGCGGTCGACCCGCAAAAGGCGACGGCCGCGCGTTCAGTGCGCGAAGGACGCTGGAATCTAGCAGTGCCTGTGTTTTTGATCGGCTTCATGGGGGCGGGCAAAACAAGCGTTGCTCAGCAGCTTGCGGTCACGCGCGGGCTTATGTCCGTCGACGCCGACGAGTATCTTGAACTGCGCGAAGACCGCGTCATTGCCGACATATTCGCCGAAGAGGGCGAAGAGGCATTCCGTCGTATGGAGACCGAAGTTCTGCGCGATCTGGCGGGGCGCGTTCCTCGCCTGATCGGGTGCGGAGGCGGGGCGCCTTTGCGCGAAGAAAACTGCCGGATTATGCACGACGCAGGCTTCGTGGTGTACCTGGAGGTCACGGCCGATGAGGCGGCGGCGCGCATCCCGAACACCGTGTCCCGACCGCTCTTCAAGGATTTGGACACGGCGAGGCGCACTATCGTCGAGCGCATGCCGAAGTACGAGGCGGCGGCAGACGCGAAAGTGAGCACGATGGGGCGCACGGTTCCTGAGATAGCCGACGAAGTCGCCGACATCCTTGAACGTGCGGGCGTGCTCTCGCGCATGGCGGCGCGGTAGCCTCGGGCAAGAGTGCAGAAACGCACCCCCCTGCTTCTTTACCGTCTTGCAAGGTGAAAGATTCCCGCTCAAGACGAACGAACGAGCGAGAGAAGGTCGAGAAAGGGCGAACATGGCCATCAAAGTCGTCGTGAACATTCCGGGGCATGTGCCCTACGACGTGCGCATAGGCAACGGCCAGCTGGAAGGCCTGGGCACGAAGCTGCGCGCGATAAGCTCTGCGCCAGCTGCGTTCGTGCTCACTGATTCGAACGTGGGACCACGGTACCTTGAGACGGTTCGCCGGTCGCTCAAAAGCGCTGGATTCCGTACGACGGCGGTCACCATTCCGGCGGGGGAGGAGTCAAAGTCCGTCGCGTGCGCCGGCGAGCTGTGGCATGCCATGGCCGATGCGAAGCTAGGCCGGGACGCGCTCGTGGTCGCGCTCGGAGGCGGCGTGGTCGGCGATCTCGCCGGGTTTGTCGCGTCTACGTACATGCGCGGTGTGCCGTTCGTCCAAGTCCCTACGACGCTCCTGTCTATGGTGGACTCGTCTGTGGGCGGCAAAACGGGCATCAACCTTGATGCGGGCAAAAACCTTGTCGGCACGTTCTGCCAGCCGCTCTACGTGTGCGCGTCCACGGACACGCTCGATACGCTTGACGCGTGCGAATGGGCGTGCGGGTGCGGCGAGGTCGCAAAGTCCGCCGCCATCGAAGGGGACGATTTCTTCTTCTGGCTCATGGAGCATGCCGAAGCCATGGCGGCGCGCGACGCCGCGGTGGTGCAAGAGGCGATCGCGCGCTGTGTGACGTTCAAGGCGGACGTTGTCGCGCGCGACGAGCATGAGAGCGCCGGCGTGCGCGAATGCTTGAACTATGGGCACACGTACGGTCATGCGGTGGAAAAGATCGCAGGCTATGGCGTCTATTCTCACGGGCATGCAGTCGCCGAAGGCATGCGGTTCGCCGC
>NHCFC04200__coassemble_614_pt1 | contig 28671 bp, 24 predicted proteins | sample NHCFC04200__metabat2_low_PE_031 | metagenome-assembled genome bin NHCFC04200
TGCAGCCAGGCTGCCGCTTTCGCGTCATCCCCCTCAACGCGAGCCGCAACCCATGCCGGATGATGAGCGTAAGGCACCCCCGCTTTGTCAACCTGCCCCGCATGGGCACGGCGCGCGATTCGCTCCGCCGTTTTGACCATCTTCTGCATGCATGCCCCTTCCAAGGCCTAGCCGAACGCACGCAAGTAAAACAGAAAAGGCCACCGAGCAAATAGCTCAATGACCTGGTAAAACTCTGGAGCCACTGACAGGATTCGAACCTGCAACCCGCGGTTTACAAAACCGATGCGCTACCGTTGCGCCACAGTGGCATTGCCAGGAACGTATTGTGCCATAATCCCCTGACCACGTCCAACACGCTGCCACAACGCCAGCAAAGCTCCTTCAAATGCGCACGAGGACACATCATCCCTTGCGAACGCGCTCTTTGCCCGGAACCCTACGCATCCCCGATCTCGCGCGCCCAATCGACGTCGGTCGGCCTGCCCGGAAGCCCGTCGCCATCATGCGGCGGCCCGTCTTCTTGCGGTTTCCACAGACAGGCGTCCATGTCCACATGGTCCTCGTCGAGGAACACCACGCCTTCGCTTTGAAGCAACTCGCGCTGGACGCCCTCTCCGCCGAACGCATAGCCTTCCGCCAGGCGCCCGTCCTTGAATACGACGCGATGGCACGGCACCGTGACCGGGTGGGCATTACCGCGCAATGCCCACCCGACATAGCGCGCACTGCGCGGTCTGCCCATGAGCCGCGCAACCTGCCCGTACGTGGACACCTTGCCGCGCGGAATCTTCTGCACGATTTCAAACACTTCGTCGGAAAAGGCTCCCATAGCCTAGGCACGCTCCCCCGTCACCAGGGTTCCGTCCTTGCGACGGACCTCGACGCCCCGACGAACGAGCTCTGCAAGAAGCGTCTCCACGAGAAGCGGCAGCGCATCATAGACCGCTGGGGTCAGGCCCACCGCGACCTCGGCCGGGCTCGGATTTTCGACCTGCATACCAAGGCAGACGCCATCGGCCTGGTAATCGAGCAACAATGCAGCATCGAACAGGTCGACTAAGCGCAAATCGTGCAACGACTGCGCCCCCGCAGGGCGGCGCGCCATATCGTCGGGCGCGTAGCGAAAGACCGTGCCCGGTGCAGCATCGGTACCGTCCACCGCGTCGACCGTGATGATCAAATCGTAATCCCGCACGGCATTCAGCATGTCGAGCGTGAGGCAGCCGAGATCGTACAAGTCGACGTTGTCGGGAAGGTCGTAGTCTTCCTGCACCGCATCGTAGACGGCAGGACCGAGCCCGTCATCCAGCATGAGCCGATTGCCCACGCACAAGACGGCTATGCGCTCGTTTTCTCCACGTGCATTTTCGGAACCCATGGATGGCCCTTTCTCGTTCAATGCTCGCTGCTTGGCCTTATCGCATTCGGCGAAGAACGGCCGCGACAACAGGTGATTTCCGGAGCACTTTCGCCATCCGGCGCCTTTGCCAGCACATTGCAAGCAGCCGAAACTACGCGCCCAGAGTTGGCCTGATGGCAAGGTTGTAGTACGTTGCTGCCGCAATCGCGACCACGCCCACCACCGCGCACGCGGCCGCCCATACGCGTTCGCGTTTAAGGTACGCCTCTTTCGAGATGCCGCGCGCCACCGCTCGATGCGCTGCAAGCGGCTGGGAAATGCGCGCGAACGCAAGCGTGATGGCCAGCAAGGTCACGAACACCACGACCGCTATCCCGATAGAGAACGGGGTGCGCTCCGCATACGCCGCGTAGAACATATTGTCCGCGAACAGCCAGATCGGATAGTAGACGATGGTCGCCCACATACCGTGCGCCGGACCCCAAATGGGCGGCAACAAAAACGCGCCGATATTGATCGGCGGCATACCGCGAAGGAACTCTTCCTCCGCCTTGATCTGTGCATCAGTCAGTTCAGCCATGCATGGCATTGTACCGCGATATAACAGGAAAGCGGCCCGAAAGGCCGCTTTCCCTCGAAACCCGCGCACAGCGCGCGAGCTGTCTTTTGCATAAGAGGCGAGAGCCTAGTGCTCCATCTTGTCCTCGCCCACGATAACGTGACGATCGGGATCGTAGACCAGGCCGCCATGCTCCTGATGGAAGAACATGAGCTTGGTCGGTGCAAAGCCTTCGATGTTCGCCAGATAGATGTGGATGAACATGAAGCAGATGAAGATGTACATCATGAAATAGTGGATGATGCGCATCGACATCAAGCCGCCCACCAGGTCGGTGCCAGCGACGAAGAAGCCCATGTTCATCGTGGGAGCCCACAGGCACAGACCGGTGTAGAACATCACGATGATGAGCACCGGAATGCACAGGTAGGAAATCTTCTGCGGGACGCCCAGCTTGGCGCTCAGCGGATGGTCCTTCTTCAGGAACAGGTAGTACTTGATCCACTGCAGGCCCTGATGGCGGTTGTCCGCCTGGGGCAGCCAGGTCTTGAAGTCCGTGACCTGCTTGCGCGTGCCGCCCGTCGGGGAGGACTTCACGAAGAAGGCCATAATCACGCGGACGATGCAGTTGACGAACAGAACGAAGCCGCAGAACACATGCACGCCGCGGGCGATGCCCATGAACTCAGGCCAGAACGGGAAGTGGATGCTGAAGCCCGTGACGATCAGCAGAATCATCGCGACCAGGTTAATCCAGTGCGTGACGACGAAGGGCATCGGGTGGGCTTCACGATAGTGTGCCAAATGCGCCATTTACTTCACCCCCCACGGGCTCGTGACGGTCTCGAAATGCTTGCCCGTCGCAGGCTCGGTCACGTGCACGGCGCATGCGGTGCACGGGTCGAAGCTGTGGACAGTGCGCAGCGCGTTGATGGGCTTTTCGACATCTTCCACCGGCACGCCGATAAGCGCCTGCTCCAGCGGACCGTAGCTGCCGTCCTCGGCATGCGGGGCAAGGTTCCACGTGGACGGGATGATGATCTGGTAGCCCTGGATCTTGCCGTCCTTGACGTTTTCGCTATGGTAGAGCGCGCCGCGCGGAGCCTCCCAGAAGCCCGTCCCTGCGCCCGTGATCGTTTCTGCAGGACGGAAGTATTCGGAGTCACCGCTCTTCAGAGCCTCCATGAGCTCGGCGACCCAGTCCTTCATGAGCTGCGCCACATAGAGCGTCTCGATCTGGCGGGCGCCGGTACGGCCCAGCGTGGACTGCAGGATGCCCAGGTTGCCCGGGACGCCCAGCGTCTCGAGCAGGCCGTCGATCTGGTCGACGACAAAGTCCACGCCGCGACGGTACGCCACGAGCAGACGGGAGAAGGAGCCTGCCTCCATGGGCTTGCCGTCGTACGCAGGGGCCTTAACCCACGTATAGCGATCGTTGACGTCGTACTCGGTGTACTCCGGCTCGGTGACGAAGTACGGAGACTGGTACGTGTCGGAACCCTTGTACCAGGAACGGCCGACGTACTCCGTGATCTTGGACTCTTCCACCTCGGAAAGGTTGAGGTTCTCGTCCAGGACACCGGAGGGCAGGTAGCGGTTCGGCATCTCGAAGCTCGGATCGTCGAAAACGCCCCACGCGATGTAGCGGCCGCAACCGCCGCCCCAGTTGAAAGCGTCCATGTAATAGTTCGCGATAGCGAGCGTGTCCGGCAGCATCGTCGTGGAGACCCAGTTGTAAATCTCGTCGACGAGCGACTTCAGGTCGTCGAGCTTTTCCTCGGTCGGCACGAACATGGTGCCGCCCACGGTGCTCGTCATGATGTGCGGCATCTTGCCGCCGATCAGGCCTGCCACCTCGGAAGCCTTCGCCTGCATGGTGAGGGCCTCCAGGTAATGCGCAGTGCAGATAAGGTCGAGCTCCGGCGGGAGCTTGTAGGCCTCGCCCCCGTCGGCGTCAAACCAGTTGCCCGAGAAGATGGACAGCTGCTTGTTCGCCGCGAACGTGGCCAAGCGCTCCTTGAGCGCGCCAAGGTCCGAATTCATGGACGTGCCTGCGGCCTGGGCAAGGTCGTAAGCGTTCGCCACGTCGGCAGTCAGGGCGTTCAGGGGGTTCACGTAATCAAGCGCGCACAGGTTGTAGAACCACAGAATGTGGCTGTGCAGGAACTGGGCGCCTTCGACCAGGTTGCGCAGGATACGCGCGTTGTTCGGGATGGTGATGCCGTAGGCCTTCTCGCCCGCGATGGCGGAAGCATGGGCATGCGAGACCGGGCACACGCCGCAGATACGCTGCACGATCTGGGCAGCGTCCTCAGGGGTGCGGTCCTCGACGACCAGCTCCATGCCACGGAAGCAGCCGCCGGAAACCCACGCGTCGCTCACCTTGCCGTTCTCGACTTCCATCTCGACGCGGAGATGGCCTTCGATACGGGTGATCGGATCGATGACAGAACGGGTCATTTACGCCTGGCCTCCCTTCTTGGTGTCGTTGTTGACTTCATCCCAGACCTCCTGGTCGTACTGGCCGATGGAGCGGTCAGGATGCTTAGCGTCCCACTTGCGGATCTTCTCGAACTCCGCGCCCTTGGGTGCACGGCCGGCCATCTTCATGCCGAAGCCGTGAACGACAAGCGCAGCGGCAAGAACGCCGGTGATGGTCAGGGCGATGGTGCCCGGCTGGACCATCCAGTCGCCAATACGCAGGTCGCGGTGGCGCTTGAAGAACGGGGTGTTCACTTCGACCCAGTTGTGGCCCGGATCCATCGGCGCGGCCTCGCAGCAGCCGATGCACGGAGCGCCGGACTCGACGCACCAGGAACGGCGATGGTTGTAGCGCACGATGCCGCAGTTCGCGTATGTCTGCGGTCCACGGCAACCGACCGGATACAGGCAATAGCCCTTCTTTTCCTCTTCGGAGCCGAACTGGTAAACGAACTCGCCGTTCTCGAAATGGCCGCGACGCTGGCAGTTGTCGTGGATAGTCTGGCCGAAAATCAGCTCAGGCTTGTTTTCGCGCGTCAGCGGAATGTCTGCCGGGCTTAGCTGCAGCAGCACGACGTCGACGAGCAGGGCGACAAGCCACTCGGGGTTCGCCGGACAGCCCGGAACGTTGATGACCGGCGTGCTGATGCCGGCATCCTCCAGGCACTTCTGAACGCCGATGGCGCCGGCGGGGTTCGGGTGGGCGCCCATCCAACCGCCATTGACCGCGCAAGAGCCCAGCGCGATGACCGCGTTGGCATTCTCCGCCGCTTCGATCAGATGGTCGATGCCAGGCTTATCGGCGACGCGCAGCGCTTGGCCGTTCCAGCCTTCCAGCACCGCGCCCTCGTAGACCAGCAGGTAGTTGCCCGCCTCGATGGTCTGCTCCTTGGCCTCCTCCATCGACCAGCCTGCTGCCGCAGAAAGGGTCTCAGAGTAGTTCAGGGAGATCATTTCCAGAACGACCGTCGCCGGATCGGGCTCGTCGATCTGAGCGAACGCTTCAGTGCAGCCGGTGCACGATGCGCCCTCGATCCAGATGACTGGGTACAGATTGCCTTCCGTCGCGCCGATCACGGACTCTTCGAGTGCCTGGGCGACGCGAGGGGCGGCAAGCTCGGACAAGCCAGCGGCTACTGCCACGGCTCCGCACATTTTCATGAAACTGCGGCGGGATACCCCCCTTGCCTCCAGCATTGCCTGCAACTGGCTAGCGGTGGCCTCATGTTCCATGTGCACACCTCCTTGTGAGCTCTCGTCTTGCAATATTGGATACGTACCGAGCTGGAATTCTAGCGCAATTGACCTCGCGCGTGAACCGGAGAATCCAGGGTCGCTCCATATGTGGACGCCCGTCAACCCGCCTCCCCATTGTGCTATTACACCAGCGTTACGCACATTATCAGGCTCTCCGTATGATGCCTATCCTCCGAAAGAGGGTATTTTCCTAAAATAAGGTGAATTACGCCCCCTCGACGGAAAGAGCGTACTGCTTCCTCGCCACTTAAGGGTGAGGGCATGCATCGCTTTGCATAAAACAGCCCTTGATTACGCCAAAATTTCATGATGTTGTTCAGGACCCGAACCATTGCGGCGGTCGCTTCCGCCCGTGCAAAAAACGCGTGAAAAGCCGAGCGTCTTCACAATTCGAAGATAAAATTCTACTTTGTATTACAATTGTAAGACGTTTTTTATATGATTCTTGCGAAGTAACATTCCGTAAAATGCCTCTTTTTACGTGCGGACGGAAGGTGTTTGCCTTGGTGCTCTGTGCCCGCTCGCTCCTTTTCGTGCCGTTTTCTTTTCCTGCTTCCCCGTTCGTCGTATCATGACGTTTTATGTGTTGCAGGCTTCCATGAAAGGACCTCTATGGCGAAGAAGAACCAGATAGCATTTCTTGGCCCTATCGGCACGTACTCCGACGAGGCAGCGCACGTCTTTGCCGCGCACCTCGGGCTCGAAGATCCCGAGTACCTGGAATGCCCCTCCTTTAACGAAATCTTCGACGCCGTCGACCGCGGGCGCTGCGAGTTCGGCGTCGTGCCGATAGAGAACTCGCTCGAAGGCTCGGTCACCTCGACCCTGGACAACTTCGCCTTCTCGAGTCCCGCAACTATCCTCGGGCAGACGGTGCTGTCCATCCACCATTGCCTGCTCGTCCATCCGGACGCAGAGCTGTCCGACGTCACCACCGTGGCCTCGCACCCGCAAGGGCTTGCCCAGTGCCGTCGCTACCTGGCAAGCCGCCTCCCGAACGTCAAGACCATCACTACGTCCTCGACTGCCGAGTCGGCCCGTCTTGCGGCTGAGAACAAGCACATTGCAGGCATTGCGAACTCCTATGCGGCTGAAATCCACGGAGCGAAGGTTGCGGAAGCGGACGTTGAGGACCATTTCGGCAACCAGACGGCCTTCGTGCTGATTGGACGTCAGGGCCATCCGCCCGTGCTCGAAGGGAAACGCTGCAAGACGTCGCTTGCGCTCTTCCTGAAAGAAGACAAGGCAGGCGCCCTCCTCATGGTGCTCTCGGAGCTCGCCTACGCAGGCATCAGCATGACGCGCCTGCAGTCCCGCCCCACCAAGCAGCAGCTGGGAAACTACATGTTCTTCGTGGACTTCGAAGGCTCCGCCGACGAGCCCGCCGTCCAAACGGCGCTTAACTGCCTGCGCATGAAACTGCGCGAGGTCAAAGTCCTCGGCACCTATCCCGTCCTGGACGACTCTGACGAGGAGTAGGCTGCCCGAGAGGGATGGCAGGCCTACTGCACACAAACGATCTCAAGCTCGCTCAAACGCCCCCACAGGGGGCGTTTTGCTTGTGCGGAACCGTGCGCGAAATAATCCTGCCCTGTCCCTTTTCCGGTTTTGCCGCCTTCCTTTGGACGCGTCCGCCTCCGCAAGCGAACACAGCGCGTACGCGCCGCCTACAACGCGATAATCCCGAGATGCTCGAGCAGAATCTTGCAGCCGATCAGGATTAAAACGACGCCGCCGACGATGCTGGCAGGTTTCTCGAAGCGAGCGCCGAAGAAATGGCCTGCCGCCACGCCGATGGCGGAAAGGACGAACGTGGTCACGCCGATGGTCGCCACAGAAGGCGCAATGTCCACTTGCAAGAAAGCGAACGTGATACCGACCGCCAGCGCGTCGATGCTTGTCGCGACTGCAAGCATGGTGAGCTCTTTCAGGTCAAGCCGAAAGCCTTCCGCTGGACAGGCGGCATCCTCCTCGTCCCCATGAAACGCTTCCCAGAGCATCTTGCCGCCGATGATCGCCAAGAGCACGAACGCGATCCAGTGGTCGACCGCTGTAATGTACGCCTCGAACTGCCTGCCAAGAACCCACCCGACAAGCGGCATGAGCGCCTGAAATCCGCCGAAAAACAGCGCGATCGCCAACGCCTGCCGCACATCGAGCCGCTTCATGCACAGCCCTTTGCAGACCGCCACCGCGAACGCGTCCATGGACAGGCCCACGCCTATGAGGAACACCTCTACGAAACCCATTACTCCCCCTTTGCCGTCGCCGGGCGGCCGGGCATGAAAAAGCCGGTGCCGCCTTGCGTGCACCGGCATATGCGACGGCGCACGCACGAATGCGAACGCCGTAAGTCTTGCCAATTAAGGCCAGCCAGCGGATATCTCCACAGTATGTTGACTGACCGCGCTTTGCGCCGACTACTCCCTCACGGAATGCACGTATCTTACCACAGCGAAAAACCGGGCGGACAAAGCACGGCATTATCACCGCGTCTTTTCCGCAGCTTCCGTGACTCCATTGTCGGCACGAAACGGGGATTAAGGCAAGTAAACGCCGCCTTCTTCGCGGAAGAAGCCTTCCGCGACAAGGTCTGCCACGATGCCCGCCACAAGCCCCTCGTCCACGCCGCCGCGTCCCGCAGCGCGCTCTGCTTCATCGAGGCAGAGCGCAATATCGGCAAAGCGCGCACCCGGATGCGCCAGCACATAGCGCAAAGCCTCCGCGCGCTTTTGGCGGCGCGACCCTTCGAATGCCGACTGCCGAACATAGTGGGCACTCCGTCGCGACGGGTTCACAGTCGTCTGCTTAAGGTGGGCGCCCCAGTCCAAGAGAGCGTAGTACCAGTCCCTTACCTGGTCTTGCGGACAAGTCTGGGCAACGAGCGGGCGCAGTTCTTTGTCCGAAACGGAATCGCACCCCGGAAAAAGCTCGTGGATAAAGACCGTCCTCACGTTCGTTTCCACATAGACCGACGGCTCGTCGTACGCGAAAGCGCGCACGCCCGCACACGTTGCCGGGCCGACGCCCGGCAAAGCGAGCAGATCTTTCTCTTCGCGCGGCAGGACCCCGCCATATTCAGAAGCGCACGCTTCGCATGCGCGCTTGAGCGCAAGCGCGCGACGGTTGTAGCCGAGCCCCTGCCATTGCTCGAGCACGGTAGCGGTATCGGCAGCTGCCAGCGCGTCGACCGTCGGGAACAGGCGCATCCAGGCATCCCAGTGCTTGAGCACGCGCGCAACTTGGGTTTGCTGAAGCATTACCTCCGAGACCAGCACACCGTAAGGATCGTCGATATGCCGCCACGGAAGACTGCGGTAATGCAGCTTTCCCTGCTCCCAGACGTCTGCCACGAACGTTTCCAGCCGCTTGGCAGAAAGTCCGCCTTCTTCTGCAGGGGCGCTACTCAGCACGCGCGCCCTTTGCCGGAGTGCACGATTCGCAGGGGCCAGGCTCGGACAGCAGAGAGCCGAGAAGCCCCGAACCGCATGCTTCGCACGCAGCTCCGCCGCTTGCGTTCGCGCGCTCTTCTGCCAAAACGCCCATAAAACCGCCAATGCCGGAGATGTCCAGTTCCATCGCCTGTTTGACGATAGGAAGCTCACCGCCCTTTTCGAACAGGCTTCCCAGCGTGATGGACGAGAAGTACGCGAACAGGATGCGGTCGGCACCCTGCCACACGCGGTTGAACACGCACGAAGGCTGCAACGCGCAGATGGACGGGTCGTTCGCGCACTGCGAAATGCTCGCCGGACCTTGCAGTGCCTGAACGAGGTCGAGCAGCGTCACCTCGTCAAGATTGCACTTCAGCGCCAGTCCGCCGCGCGCCCCGCGCGCTGTCGAAATGAAGCCTGCCGAAGTGAGGTCGTGTTGGATGCTGCGCGCGAACGCATACGGGATGCTCTCTTCCTCCGAGATCTCCGCGATAGAAACGTAGCCTTCCGTGCGCTTGCTCGCGGCACGGAGAATGCGGCATGCGTAGTCGCAGCGACGGGATACTTCCATGGTTACCTTCCACCCTTCAGCAGGTCGTCCATACGATCAAGATCGCCGCGGAACCCCTGAACCACCGCCTCTTCGAGCTGGCGGTACTCGGGAGATTCGAGCGGCTGGTAGGCAGCCAGCTTGTCGAACATGTTATCGCGCGACACCGGCACGTAGACGCCGCGCACCAAGCTCGATTTGTAAGCCTCCTCGAGCGCTTCCTGCGCTGCCATGTAAATGTCATAGCGCGCCATGTTGGCGGAAAGCCGCACAAGCTCGACCATGTCGAGGCCCCGGACAGACGGATGGTTCCGCTCTATGTCCGCCCAAATGTCGATACGCTCCTGCATCGTGGGCAGGTCGATCGGAATGGGCTGGATGGGCTCGAGCAGATCGTAGAAAAAGTCCGGGACGTCTTCTTCCCGTGCGGCAGTCGCCATGACATGGACGTCGGGATTGTCCGCCGCCAGGCGAATGGCGTTGATCGCCTCCCGTGCCCCGCGGGAAAGATTCTGCAGCGTGAACCCGTCCTCTTCCTCGTCCTCAGGGAACGGGGATGCCCACAAGTCGATGTTCTCGAGCAGCAGCACGCCAGGCGTCTCGAAAGGACGCCTGCCCCATCCCCAATGCGGATGCTGGTCGGCGGACGCCATAACGCACAAGACCGGCATGCCCTGCGGTCCTTCCTCCATGCTCATGCGGATGGCGGGCAGCCCCAGCTCTCCCATGGTCGCTTCCATGAAGTGGTTCGCGTCTTCCCGCGCGGTGCACGTGAACAGGTACGTGCTGCTCGCGGACACCCGGTCGATGCCGTGGCGCTCATTGAGCATCTTCACGAATTCCTGGTAACGAGCATCCTTCTGCATGCCGATGCCGAACGCGCGCATAGCGGCGATGGCCCCTTGGAAGCCATGCAGGTCGTCGTAGGTGACGCGCTGGCGCTCCTCCTGTTCGGAAAGCTCGCCTTTCTGCGAAGGATCGCCCCCTTTCGCGGCCTTGCCATCCTGCAGGCGCGGCACTGCGGGCTTCGGAAGCGAGAACAGGGACGACGTCGCAAAGACGCCAGGGGTCTTCGAGACGTTGGCAACCTGCACGGCAGGGCCGCCCGTCTCGGTAAGACCGAGAAAATCGTCGGAGATCATCTCCGCCATATCTTCGATGTCCTCGCGGGAGAGCCCGAATTCTTCCAGCTTGTCGAGCGCCAAGCGCTGCAGGACCTCAGCACAGCGCATGGACTCTTCAGCGTCCATGTACGGCTCCATGCGCTCAAAAATGTATTCGGCCATCGACCGCTCTTTCGAGCGGCACGCAAGGTCCCATGCGGACCGGAGTCCAGAAAGCGCCTTCTCGTCAGGAACGAGCGAGCCTTTGACCGCTTGCTCGAACGCCGTCAGGTACAAATGCATGCCCAGCACGCTGTCGCCTTGCGCGACAGCGTCCTCGGCAAGCTTCAGATAACGTTTGACCGCATCGTTGTTCACGTCGTTGCTCTGGCTTGGTGAGCCTTGAGATTCCGCGTTTCCGTCGATCATGCGCCCACCTCCTCTTCGGTGCTTTGCTTCTTTTTGACACTATTCTAGTAAAGGTTTCAAGCCCCTCGCACGCTGAGAGGGCGAAAATGCTGCAAAAACGAGAGAATTGTCACGGACTCGCGACAATTTGAAAAGACGTGGGAGCGTTACTCCCAGTCTACAATCTGCCACCCTTCGCGACGCGCAGTGCGTTTGAGCGGCCGGTCGGGATTCACGGCCACTGCCGTTTTCGCCATACCGAGCATGGGGCGGTCGGAATGATGGTCCCCGTACGCATACGCGATCGTCCAATTGCCTTCGCCGAACCGCTCGTTGGCAAAGCGCTCGATAGCACGCGGCTTTTCTTCGCCTTCGACCGGCTCGCCCGCCACGCGGCACGTATAGTTCCCTTCCTCGTCGACCTCCATACGGGTCGAAATCTGGAAGTCGAACGGATGGTGCTCTTGTGCACGCTCCACGATAGGCTCGAACGTGGCAGAGACGACCAGCACGACGCGGCCTTGCGCACGGTGGGACCGCATGGTCGCGTCAGCCTGGTCGCGGAACCTGCCTGCGATCGCCTCGTCGTAGAACTTCCGCAGGCGTTCGTCCACTTCGCGCTTCGGCATGCCTGCGTACGCACGGAACACGAGGCCGCGCACCCAAGATTCGCTCTGCGGCAGACGCAGTTTGTAAGCAGCACCCCACAGAGCGATGCGCGCGATGACCGACACCTTGAGTCGCCGCTGGCGTACCAGCCGGCGAACGAGGATGACCGGCGAGTTGCCGTTGATGCTGGTGCCATCGAAGTCGAACACGACAAGCTCGACAGGCGCTTTACCCCCGTCGGCAGATGGCATATGCGAATTCTCGATCTCTCTGTCGGTCACGAAGCTTCCTTCAAGGTCGGTCAAAAAACAGCGCCCATTATACCGCAGCATGCAAGCGCAAGCGCCGGGGCGCGAGGCTATGCCTCCTCGAGCGCTTCGCCTCCTTTGGCGAACTGCGCATTGTACAAATTCGCGTAGAACCCGCCTTTCGCCAGCAGCTCTTCGTGCGTACCTTGCTCGATGATGTCCCCCTGGTTGATGACGAGAATGAGGTCGGCATCGCGGATGGTGGATAGCCGATGCGCGATGACGAACGAAGTCCTGTCTTCCATCAGGTTGTCCATAGCTCGCTGGATACGCTCTTCAGTACGCGTGTCGACCGAGGACGTCGCCTCGTCCAGGATGAGCATGCGACGATCGGCCAAAATGGCGCGGGCGATGGTAAGCAGCTGGCGTTGCCCCTGGCTCACATTGCTCGCATCCTCGTTGATCACCGTGTCGTAGCCGTGAGGCAGCGTCATGATGAAATGGTGCGCGAACGCAGCCTTTGCCGCCGCTTCCACCTCTTCGTCGGTCGCGTCGAGCTTTCCGTAGCGGATGTTCTCGCGAATAGTTCCATTGAACAGCCATGTGTCCTGAAGCACCATGCCGAACAGAGAGCGCAGATCAGCGCGGTCGTAGTCGCGCACGTCATGGCCGCCAACACGGATGGCACCGCCGTCCACGTCATAGAAGCGCATGAGCAGTTTCACCATCGTGGTCTTGCCTGCACCCGTCGGCCCGACCAACGCCACCGTCTGGCCTTCGCGCACGCATGCCGAGAAGTCGTGGATGACCGGCTTGTCGGGCGTATAGCCGAAACGCACATGGTCGAACTCTACATCGCAGGAGATGCCTTCGGAGGTCACGGTCGCCTCGCGGTCATGCACTTCCGGCTCGTCCAGGAAAGCGAAGATGCGCTCTGCGGCAGCAGCCATCATCTGGAAAACGTTGGAGACTTGCGCAAGCTGCGTTATGGGCTGGGTAAAGTTCTTCACATACTGGATGAACGCCTGGATGTCGCCCACGGTGATAACACCCTGCACCGCGAAAAAGCTGCCCAGAACTGCAACCGCCACATAGCCCAGATTGCCCACGAAGTTCATGGCAGGCTGCATGAGGCCCGAAAGGAACTGGGATTTCCACGCGCTTTCGTACAGGCGCTCGTTCGTGCGCTCGAAAGAGGCAACGGCATGGTCCTCCTGGTTGAACGCCCGGACCACCGCATGCCCTGAAAACGTCTCCTCCACCTGGCCGTTAATGAGGCCGAGCGTTTCCTGCTGCTGCACGAAGTAGCGCTGGGAACGCTTCACGATAACGCCCACGAGCACGGCCGACACCGGCAGGATGACCAAGGTGACCAGCGTCATGACCCAGTTGATCGAAAGCATCATGGCCAGAACGCCCACGATGGTCGTCACGCTCGTGACCAGCTGCGTCAGGCTCTGGTTCAGGCTCATGCCCAGCGTGTCGACATCGTTGGTGATGCGCGAAAGCACATCGCCGGTGGACGTGCGCTCGAAGTAGCCAAGCGGCATGCGGTCGATCTTCTCCGCTATCTGACGACGCAGCTGATAGCAGGTGCGCTGCGATACTGAGCTCATGAGCCATCCTTGCACGAACGTGCACGCCGCCGACGCCAAATACAGCGCCAGCGTCGTTGCAAGGATGGCCGCGATAGCGTGGTAGTCGATGCCGCCTGTTCCGGCAATCTTCGCCGAAAGCCCCTCGAAGAGCTCCGTCGTGGCTTCAGAGAGCACTTTCGGGCCGATGATGTTGAAAACGGTCGAACCGACGGCAAAGACCAGCACCGCAACGAGCGCAGCTTTGAACCTGCCCATGAACGACAGCATGCGCAGAAGCGACCCTTTGAGGTCTTTGGGCTTTTCGCCCGGCATCATGCGCGCACCCGGCCCGTGCGGACGGTGCGGACGGCGGTTTGCGGTCTCGCTCATGCGGCGTCACCTCCCATCAGTTCCTCTTCCGACAGCTGCGAGAGCGCAATCTCCCGGTATGCTTCGCACGAGGACATGAGCTCTCGATGCGTGCCCTTGCCCACCATACGCCCGTCATCGAGCACGATAATCTGGTCGGCGTCCATAATGGTCGCAACGCGCTGCGCCACAATAAGCAGCGTGCGATCGCCAAGCGAGTCTGCAAGCGCTTTGCGCAAGGTCGCGTCCGTACGGTAGTCGAGTGCCGAGAAGCTGTCGTCGAAAAGCAACGCCCGAGCGCCCGAAGCGATTGCGCGCGCAATGGCAAGGCGCTGTCGCTGGCCGCCGGAGACGTTCGTGCCGCCTTGGGATATCGGCGCGTCGTAGCCTTCTTCCTTCGCTTCGACGAATTCCGTAGCCTGCGCGATGCGCGCCGCCTCCTTCACGCGCTCCTCGCCCATGCTTTCGTCTGCGTACGCAATATTCGACGCGACCGTGCCGGAGAACAGGAACGCCTTCTGCGGTACATAGCCGATCGTGCGCCTGACCGTCGCCTGCGAAAGCTCGCGCACGTCAATGCCGTCAATGGTCACCGACCCCTCCGTCGCGTCGTAGAAGCGCATAACGAGTTTCGCCACCGTCGATTTGCCCGAGCCTGTCGACCCGATGAACGCGCACGTCGTGCCTGCTGGAACGGTGAAGTCGATATGCGAGAGAACCGGCTCTCCCCCTTCGGCGTCGGCGTACGAGAACGTCACATCGTGGAACGCAATCTCTGCACCACCGTTTTGCGGAAGTTCCGTATCGCGCGGTTCGGACGGATCTTCGATGGACGAACGCGCCGCAAGCACTTCGTCAATACGTTCGGCCGCCACGTTCGCGCGCGGCAGCATGATAGAGACCATGCCGATGATGAGGAAAGACATGATGATGACCATGGAATAGGTGATGAACGCGATCATGTCGCCCGTCTGGATCACGCCTTGGTCAATATAGCTGCCGCCAACCCAGACGATAAGGACCGAAACCGCGTTCATGATGAGCATCATCGAAGGCATCATGAAGGTCATCACACGGTTGGTAAAGAGCTGCGTGCGCATGAGGTCCGTGTTTGCACCGTCGAAGCGCTCTTCCTCGAAACGCTGGCGGTCGAACGCGCGGACGACGGAAAGGCCCGTGAGCATTTCGCGCGCGACCAGGTTCACCCGGTCGACGAGCTTCTGCATGATCTTGAACTTCGGCATCGCAAACAACATAAGGATGCCGATCACCACAAAGAGGCACACGACCGCGAGCACGATAATCCACGACATCGCGGCATTGGTGGACGAAACCATGACGATACCGCCGATTGCCAGAATAGGCGCATAGATGACCATGCGCAGCAACATGACCGAGACCATTTGGATCTGTTGGATGTCGTTGGTTCCACGCGTGATGAGCGAAGCGGCAGAAAACCGGTGGATTTCTGCGTCAGAAAACGAAACGACCTGCCTGAACAACCTTCCACGCAGCGTGCGGCCCACTTTTGCCGCCGCACGTGCAGCGAGGAAGCCCACCGCGATGGAAGCGGCCATTCCAAGGGCCGCCATGCCGAGCATCGCAGCGCCTGTGCGCAGCAGGTACGCCATCTGGACGGAGCTTACGTCAACGCCCGCAGCCTCGGACTCTGCGCGAGCCGCCGCGATAGCCTGCTGGTCGACAAGGGCATCCCCGCTGTCTCCAAGCTGTGATTTTGCCTGGTCAAGAGCTTGCGCTATCTGGTCTTTCGACAGCATGCCCGCGTCGTATGCCTGCTGCGCTTGCGCGAGGTCGAAGTCGGGCATCTGGGCGGCATAGTGAACTGCCACAAGGGGGAAGGAAACAATGCCGTCAAGTTCCTCCCTTTCGCGCGCGCCCTCGTCGGTCAGGTGCCAGTCGCCGTCGTCGCCTTGCGCGTACGCTTCGCGCAAGGTCGTCTCGTCGTCTTCCGGAACCATCATGCAAAGCGCACGGAAGGTCTCGTCGGTCATCTCGTCGACGGCAGCGTGCTCGATACCGGACTGCTGGATGCCCACATCCACGATGTCGGACGTGTAACGCGGCAAGGACAAGTCCGTAAATGCCTGCACCACAAGCAGGCACACGATCAGCGCAACCGTGCCCGGCACGATTTTCAAATAGCGGATGATGCGCACGGTTCCTCCTTTCACCGGTATGGTTCGTTTTCGGCAGCATGGCAAGCTTGGTAAAAAGCTCGCCCTCAGATGAGACTTTGGCAGGAAGTCCGATCCTGCACGGTTCTAGGGCGTTATTCTGCTGTCGGCAGGGCGGGCTTTTGGGCCAAGCCTCGAACGAATGCCGGACAGAACGCTCGCTTTCCCCCAACCCTTCGCGGCGGCCTTGCGCTCACGACGACGGCGCTTCTTGTCCAGGTGCTTCAACCGACGAAAGGCAGCGCGCATTGGCCCCCTGCTCTCGGTCGCGGCGTTGGAATTCTTCGACGCGCCTCATAATGCGCACGAGCTCTTCGGCATCGTTTTTCCCCAAGAATTCGAACAGCGCGCGCGAACGGGACTCCCTTGCATCCTTTCCGCGCTCTGCAAGCTCGCGGCCCGAAGGTGTGAGCGCCAACGAGACGCCGCGAGAATCCCCCGACAGACGCTGTCGCTCAAGTACGTTTTTATCTTCGAGCGCCCTGAGGGTCTGGGAAAGCGAACTGGGCGTGGTGCCGATGCGCCGCGCTACCTTGTTGGGCCGTGCGATCTCGCCTGCTTCCTCAAGTGCGTGGACGGTCGTGATGACCTGTGCCCCAAGCGGCGTGATGCCCATGCGCGCAAGCGGATGTTCGTGGCCGCCGCGCGCAAAACGGCGAATGAGCGCTTCCCACTCTGAGCGCAGGCGTTCGATCGCCTGCGCGTCAGTCTCTTCGACGGAGCTCGAATCCATGCTCTCTCGGTCCTTCCCTCCCTGACGTGCTTCAGATTGCAAGGGCACGTATACCTCGCCCCGCGTCAGGTGACAGATGGCAAACTCGCTATCCGGCACCGAGGCACCGAGGCACCGAGGCACCGAGGCACCGAGGCACCGAGGCACCGAGGCACCGAACGATATTTTCCTCGAATCTGGGGTCTCTATTTAATTTAGTAACTAAACAGTAAAGTTTCTTAACAAATAATCAGCATTCCCTCGGGCAGGCTCAGCCTCTCACTCCCGATCTTTCCTAGCCCACGCATGAAGGGTTATAGGCCAAAACGAGACAAGAATCGTGGCGTCATCTCGCACTGCAGCAATCCCGCTGAAAACCAGGAAACTCCCCTGCATGCTGCTGGGCATAGCCCAACCCCAATGGCAATCAGGCCGCATCGGCGATTCGAACAAAAAAGCCCCGCTTTCGCGAGGCTTTGGTTTCGAATGGCGGGATGTACGAGACTTGAACTCGCGACCTCCGACGTGACAGGCCGGCGCTCTAACCAACTGAGCTAACACCCCAGTATGCTGTTTTCAAATGGCGGGATGTACGAGACTTGAACTCGCGACCTCCGACGTGACAGGCCGGCGCTCTAACCAACTGAGCTAACACCCCGCTTCGACAGCGGCTGCGTTGAGCAGCGAGGGATATATTACGGAACTCTTCCAACTTATGCAAGTACTTTTTCAAGATTTGGAAAAGATTCTTGCGAAGGCGCTTTCGACACCCTTTGAAAACGCACGCTAGCACGCACGTTGCTCAACGCGCGTAACCGTCTGCACCTCGACACCCGGGTTCGCCTTCGCCAGCTCGGCGACCACCAGGTCGGGACGCAAGCTGCCGGTCGGCAGCGAACGGAGCGTGAACCGAACGCGCCTGCCGGAGTCTTCGCCTGCGGCACTGCGGCTTTCGGCGCCCTTGTCTTCCCCGCTTCGCATCCCGTCAGCACACTCCGACTTCGGACCTTCTTCTCCCGAAGCGCACGCCTCATCGCTATCGTCAACAAGCTCTACCGCGCCCACCAAATAATCGGCGAGCAAAAGCGTCTTCTCCTTCTTTTTGCGCACGACCGTAAAGGACTCCGGAAGCTCGCACGACGAAAGCGGTTGGGAAAAGACCGCCTCGTAAACGCTCACCGGATACGCAACGGACGCAGCAGCATCGCGCGGACCGATATAAGCGCACGCGCTCACCATCAAATCCTCCACGCTTGCACGCTTCAACGCCACAAGCGCATCGTCCGGATCGACCCAACGGGTTAACTGCACGTCGAAAATTTCCTCCGTGCCGCCGACTCCTACCGGCAGCGCCGCCCCGAACGCGATTTTCATGTGAGGCGAAAATCCCTGGCTGATCGCGTACGGCAAGCCTGCGCGCCTCACGGCGCGCTCGAGAGCTCGCGCTATCTCAAGATGCGAAAGCATGGCGCATCGTCCGCCCTTCGAAAAGACGACACGCAGCCTGAACAGGTCGGGATTAGCCATGACGCACCTCCTGGCAGTGAATGTCGACGCCCAAGCCAGGGCACACGCCGCATGCGGAACAGCGGTCGAACGAGCAGTCGGGCGTCGTCTTCCCCTCCTGGGCCAAACGGCGCTCACGCTGCAGGAAGCGCACGGACACGCCTGAGCTCACATGGGACCACGGCATCGTGTAATCCGTGCTGAACGTCCTTTGGGCTATGCAGGCAGGGTCAAGGCCGAGCGCCTCCGCCGCATCTCGCCATGCATCTTCTTTGAAATGCTCGGTCCATGCGTCGAAGCGTGCCCCGCGGCGCCATGCCTCTTCGACCCACGCGGCAATCTCGCGCCCTCCACGGCTCATGACCGCCTCCACGAAGCTCGTCTCGGGGTCGTGCCAATGCACATCGACCGCACGGTATTTGACCGAACGGCGCAACAGGTCGACACGGCGCAAAGCTTCCTCAGGCGGTATCTGCCCGTCCCACTGGAAGGGCGTCTGGGCCTTCGGCACGAACAGTGCGCATGAGACGCTCATGCGCACGTTGCCTCGCTGCTCGGGCGGAACAGCCTTTTTAGCATGGTCGTACGCACGCTGTGCCAAGCTCGCAATGCCCTTGATGTCTTCGTCGGTCTCCGTGGGAAGCCCGATCATGAAGTAGAGTTTGCAGCGACGCCAGCCTGCTGTGAACGCCGCATCGATAGCGCTGAACAGGTCTTCTTCCGTCACGCCCTTGTTGATGACGTCGCGCAGACGCTGGGTGCCCGCCTCGGGCGCGAACGTCAGGCCGCCTTTCTTCTGTCCAGCGACAAGCCCTGCCATCTCGACGCCGAACGAGTCCAATCGCTGTGACGGGATGGAAATGCGAATGCCTTTGCCATCGCACGCTTCGTTCAAACGGCGCAGGATCTCTGCAATCTGGGAATGGTCGGTCGAAGAGAGCGACGTCAGGCTTACCTCGTCATAGCCCGTCTCCGCCAGGCCGCGCAAAACCGACGCCACGATGTTGTCGGCGCTGCGCTCGCGCACCGGACGGTACATCATGCCTGCCTGGCAGAACCGGCACCCGCGGGTGCAGCCGCGAAGAATCTCCACGTTCAGCCTGTCGTGCACCACTTCCGTGAACGGCACAACGCACGGCTCCCACGCGGGGCTTTCCGCGAACCCTTCGAACAGGCGCTTTTCAAACACGGACGGGAGCCCTTCTTCGACCGGCTCGATCCAACTGCCACGCTCCTGCGCCTCTTCCTCCGAAAGCCACCGATAGAGCGTCGGCGCATAACAGCCGGGGATTTCTGCCAGCGCACGCACGATCTCCGCGCGGGAAGCGCCCTCATCGCGCATTTTCCGATGCAGCGAGAGAACTTCGACGTTCACTTCCTCGCCTTCGCCAATGATGATGAGGTCGAAGAACGGCGCATAAGGCTCAGGATTGTACGCACAGGGGCCGCCCGCCATGACCAGCGGATCGCCGTCCGTGCGATCGGCAGCGTGCAGCGGAATGCCCGCCAGATCCAAAAGCTCAAGGACGTTGGTTGCCGCCAGCTCGTGCGGCAAGGTGATTCCCACCGCGTCGAACTCCGCAAGCGGCGCGCACGACTCGAGCGAAAATGCCGGCAGCCCCTCTGCGCGCATGACGTCCGCAAACTCCGCCGCAGGCAGAAAAGCGCGCTCTGCCGCCACGCCTTCCTGAGCGTTCACCACATTGCAGAGGATGCGCACAGCCTGGTTCGCCTGACCAAGCTCGTACGTGTCGGGATACGCCATGCAGAAGCGATAGTCGGCATCCGGCTTATAGGTAGCACCCCATTCATGGTCGATATAGCGCGCAGGGCGCTCAGCGCGCGGAATCAGCCGCTCCAGGCGCGGCCATAAATCCGTCATCTTTGTCCTTTCGGTTTTCCAACTGATTGCCTTTGCACACCGGCATAACCCGTCCATGCGCAAGGCAGACCGCGGCCCAGCGCCGCGCTACTTCGTAAAACGACGGGTTACGACATTGGTGACCGCGTTCATGGCAGAGCGCGCTGCGCCGGTCGCCTTGTCGGCCATGGTATCCCCCACCGTGCCTTCGACAGCGGCCGAAACCGCGGAATCCGCTACGCTCTTTGCAACGCCCGGACCCTTTTCGCGAACGCTCTGCGCTGCACCGCGCATCTTGCCGCTCACCACGCCTACCGCCGATCTCACCGCATCCTTCGGGCTTTCGGCAGCACGCGCCGCTTCCGCCGCCATGACCGCTTTATCGCGCGCACGACCGACGACTTCGGCCAGGTGGTCGATGCTGCCGTTCCCCTCGAAGTACTCGACCGCCGCACGGCCCATAGCCAGCGTGCCGGTATAGCCGATAGCCGCCTTGATAGCCCAGCCAAGGGCGGGAACGAACGCCACCAGCTGCCGCGCGACCGAACGGCACGCAAACGCGCCGCCCACCACCGCAGCAAGCTCTTTGACGCGCTCGATGCCCAAAGGCTGCCCGTACGCCGCAGCTATCTGAAGGAGCATCTTCGCTTGGTTGAGCGTCATGATGGGCATGTCCGCGCCTGGGATGAACACTACCAACCCTACGCCTGCATTCTGCGCTGCAGTAGCGTTCACGGCATCGAGCGCCATAGGCTTGCGGACGAACGGGAAGGCAAGCGCCATCGCAAGGCGCTTTTCGTGGCACGCATCGATGACCCATTGGCCCATGCGCACGCCGAGCGCGGCGCGGGACGCATCGTCGAGAGGCCACGGTTCCGCCTGACCCGCCTCCTCCGGCAGCGCCGACGGGTCTGTCGGAGGTGCGGGCGGCGCAAGGAGATCGCCCTCAGGGATAGCATTGCCTGCCGTCTGCGCAATTTCGCCCGCCAGGCGCGGAAGCGTTGTGACCACCATGGTGGGAACGCCTGCTTCGCGCAGCATCTGCGCAACGCCGCCCGTCGTTTCGTCCAGGCCCGCGACAACGACCGCCAGGTCCGCTTCAGGCACCGGAGCAGGAGTCATCGCAGGATAGTACATGATGCTCACGCGAGCGTTCGATGCCATGGTGGAAAACGAAGCGCGCACGAACGCTTGGACGTCCTGCGGCGCGCTTTCGTCAATGTAGACCGCCGCGAACACCGGCGTCTGGCGCGCGGTGTCGATGTCGGTCGCTTCGTCAAAGACGGCTTTGATGTCAACAGGAAGCTGCATGCATTCTCCCCTTCCCTAAGAACGCCCGCTGTGGGCCCACACCGAGCCGATCAGCCCGAGCAGCATGAAGTTTACGAGCATGAAAGACGTGCCGTAGCTCATGAACGGCAACGGCACGCCCGTGATAGGCATCAAACCAATATCCATGCCGACGTTCTCCATAATCTGGAACGTCCACATGCCGACAACGCCCATGACCAGCAGCGTTCCGAACAAATCGCCTGCCGAACGGGCAATGCGGCAGCAGATCAGCAGCAACGCCAGGTACAGGGCCAGAAGAACGATAGACCCCACGAACCCGAACTGTTCCGCCAGAACGCAGAAAATAAAGTCGGTCGAGGATTCCGGAAGAAAGCCAAGTGCGCTTTGCGACGCGTTCAGCCATCCTTTGCCGAACAGACCGCCCGAACCGATGGCAATCATGGCCTGGCGCAGGTTGTATCCTTCGTCGGAGTTGTAGCCGTCTTGGTTGAGGAACACGAGCAGTCGGTCGCGCTGGTACTGCTTCAAGATCAGGTATTCGCTCGATCCGGTGGCCATCACGTACAGCTGGTCGATCGCGAACACGAGCGCGACCAGCGCGACGAGCGCACCGAGCGTGATGAGCAAATACCGCAAACGGGCGCCGCCTACCACGAGCACTACCGCGCCGATGAACAAGTACACCAGTCCCGTTCCCAAGTCAGGCTGGAGCATGATGGCGACGAACGGCGCCATGATGCAGCCAAGCGCCTTCAGGTACTCGCGGGCATCGTTCAACCGTCCGCCATAGCGCGCCAGCACGCTCGCGTCGAGCAGAATGACCGTGATCTTCGCGAACTCGCCCGGCTGTAACTGAATGCCCACGTTGATCCAGCATCGTGCGCCCATGCCCGCATCCGTGCCCAAACCGGGGACGAGCGGCGAGAGGATAAGCAGGAGCGTAATGACCAGAAGCGGCATCGTCATGTTCGAGACGATGCGGTAGTCGACCCGCCAGAGCGCCACCATGGCAATCGTGCCTGCCACGACGCCCATGAGCTGACGTGAAAAGCTGTACTTCTCGGAATCGAAGGAAGTGGCAGCGTAAACCACCAGCAGGCCATAGACCACAAGAAGCACCGTCACCAGGATAAGAGGCAGGTGCAGGAATTTGAACCGGCGCGGACGTGTCGCACGGGTCACCTGCGCATCGGGCGTTCTCAGCGAAGAGATCTGGTTCAGCTGTTCGGGCATGTCCTTCCCTCCCTTCCTTACGCCGAAAAGACCGTCGGCTGCGTCTCGAGCGTGCCGTCAAGCGCCGAGAGCGCCGCCGCCATAACGTCGGCGGAAACCGGGGCTGCAGCAGACGCACCGCCGATGCCTTCCTCGACCACGCACGCAACCACGTACTTCGGATCCTCGTACGGTGCATAGCAGGCGAAGAGTGCAAAGTCCTCTTTGCCGAAAACCTCGGCCGTACCTGTTTTCGACGCCGCGCTGATACCCCGCTCGGCGAACAACGGGGCGACCGTGGAGTCCTCGGTCGCCATGCCGTGCAGCGCATCGCGCATGTAGTCGTAGTAGTCTTGCTCGATGTTGGGCACGCCCGTCTCCACCGTCTGAGCGGTAAGCACGACGTTTCCTTCGGAGTTGCGCGCCTCCTTGAAGATATGGGGCTGGAGCAGGCGGCCGGTCGCGACGCCGACGTAGCCGACTGCAAGCTGCATGGGCGTGACCAGCACGTTGCCCTGGCCAATGACCATGTTCGTGCTGTCGCCGGGAAGCCAGGTCTGCTCTTCCGGGGCGTCCGCATAGTACTCGCGCTTCCATTGCGGCGTGGGCACCCGGCCTACCGCCTCGCCCGCAAGGTCTATGCCCGTCGCACGGCCGAAGCCGAACTCTTTAATGACGTTCTGCATGGCGTCTTCGCCGATGGACTCACGGTTGAGGTAGAAGTTCTTTGCGATCTCGTAGAAGACCGTGTCGCAGGAGACGACAACGCCCGTGCGCAGGTCGATCGTGCCATGGCCGTTGAGGTCCCAGCAGTCCTGCGCGTACTCTTCGCCGAAGCCCGTCCACGTTCCCGAGCACGTCCATGCGGTCGAAGGCGTCGCGAATCCGTACTCCATGCCCGCAAGGCCGGTGAACGCCTTGTACGTAGAACCGGCGGCATACTCGCCCGAAATGACGCGGTTGTTGAGCGGGTGGTATTCGTTGTTGTTATAGGCATCGTAGCGTTCGTCCGAAATACCGTGCACGAAGTCGGCAGGATTGTAGGTCGGATAGCTCGACATGGCGATGATGTCGCCGTTGGTCGCATCCATGCACACGATAGCGGCAGCCGTGCCCGTGCCGGACCCGAACGCGCCACCGGGCGCAACCAACTCTGCGAGCGCCTGGTCGGCAACCGTCTGCACTTTCGCGTCGATGGTAAGGTAGACGTCGTTTCCTTTCGTGGGTGGAATCTCGCTCACGACCTGGCGCACGTTGCCTTCGGCGTCCGCGACCAGTTGGCGCACGCCATGGTCTCCCGCAAGCAGGCTTTCGAAGGACTGCTCGGCGCCCGAACGGCCCACCATGTCGCCCATCTCCAGCTCTTGGCCGGGAGACATGTTCTCCAAGTCGCTTTCGGAAACGGTCTGAACGTAGCCGAGCGCATGGGCAGCAAGCGCCCCGTACGGATAAATGCGGTCCGTGCGCGCTTCGGTCGTGACGCCGGGAAACGCATCCTGGTGTTCCGAAATGAACGCGATATTGCGCAAGTCGACGTCGCTTGCGATAACGCGCTGGCTCTGCGCGCCTCCCGTCGTGTCCTGCGCACGCTGGCGCACAACGCCGTAGGGCAAGCCCAGAAGCGCAGAGAGGCGCAGCAAGACATCGCGGTCGTTCGCCACCTCGGCGTCTGCAAGAACCGTCAAGGACGTTCGGTTCGTAACGAGCGCCACGCCGTTGCGGTCGTAGATGACACCGCGAGGCGCAGGGGTCATGACGGTGGTGTAGCGGTTTTCGTCAGCCTGGCGACGGTACTGTTCGCTTTGCAGTATCTGCAGGCTCCACAGTTTCGCCGCCAACGAGCCGAACACGATCGCAAGGAGGATGAACACTGCGGTAAAACGGCTGCGCACCGCTTCGGCAGGAACCGTGCCAGGCCGCGATCCCTCCTGGACGTGCGCAGGGCGCGTGCCGTTCGCCGTACGCGGCGTTTCCGCAGAGACGCCGACGCTGCGAATGGACGCATAGTGCAGGCTGCTCTTCGCGTGCTGCTCCGAACGGGAAGAACGCACATTGAATACGATGAGCACGCCGACCACGAGCACGATAAGCGTGACGAGGCCGGCGATGATAGCTTGCAGCATGGGCGACGCCTCCTAGCGGAACCGCGGTGTGGCGGTATGGACGTCGGTTATGGTCTCTGACCCCATGAAATGGCGCGCAAGCGGATAGGCGACAAGCCCCACGACCGTGCTGTACAGCGCGCACGGCAGGGCACGGTAAATCAGCGCGTCGACCGCGGAATCCGCAAGGCCCAGGCCGATAAGGAAGGCAGAATACAGGAACTCGACCACGAAATCTGCCGCCATGAACAGAGCAAGCGGCACAAAGACCGTGTCGTTGTTCAAGACTGCGAACGCGCGCGACACGACAGCGGACGCCAAAATGAGCAAAAAGGGCGTCGCGCCGACCGGTCCGTACCCCAGCAGGTCAGAAAGCAACCCCAGCACGAACGCCAGGACGTACAGCGACGTGCCGGGCCGCACCATCGCGACCACGAGCACGTAGACCACGAGAAAATTAGGCATGGCAGAGAAGACCGCGATATTCGGCGCGAGGACGATCTGGAGCAAAAGCGCCGCCACCGCCCCTACAACGACCGGCAAAAGCTCGCTCCTCATTCTTCCTCACCTCCTGCCTGCTCGTCGAAATACGCGTCATCGCCCGACTCGTCCGAAGATGCGGACGAGGATTCGTCAGAACGGGTGCTCGAGCTGGAGCTCGAGCTGGAGCCGGAGCTCGAGCTGTCAGCGTTTTCGGACGAAGCGTCCGATGACGCGGTATTCGCGTCCACCGCGGATGCATTCCCTACGCCCGTGACCACGAGCACTTCCTCGAACGACGTGACGTCGGCGTTCGGCCGTACGATAACGACCGGCTGCGTGTCGCCCGGCTGCTGCTCCACGCTCACGACTTCGCCCACGACGATGCCGCGGAAGAAGCTGCCGCCCAGACCGCTCGTCACCACGACGTCGCCTGCCTTGAGCTCCGTGCCCTCGGGAAGGTCCTCGAGGTAGAGCAGCCCTTCAAGCGAGCCGCTCACGATGCCTTCAGCGCGGTTTGACTGCACCAGGACGGCAACGCCGGACTGCTGGTCGGTCAGCAGACGGACTTCTGCCGTATGGGCGGTCGTGGAGATGACCTGGCCGACAAGACCTGTGCCCGACATCACCGGAAGGCCGGCAACGACCCCTTCGTCGGAGCCTTTATCCAGCGTCACGACCTCGTTCCAAGAATCCGAAGACCTGCCCACGACGCGCGCGGAGACGGACGTCAGGTCGTACTGGTCCCTTATGTCGAGCAAATCCTGAAGGCGCTGGGCTTCCTGACGGTATTCTTCCAGCTGGGAGACCATGCCGCGCAGCTGCTCGTTCTGCGCGCGCAGGCCTGAAAGCGTGTTCGCATCCGCCGTAAGGTCGCCGACAGCGGTCGTCGTCGATTCGCCCGCCGACCCGATTGCCGACCCCACGACCTTCAACGGCGCAGATATGCCGGAAAACGCGTTCTGCACTGTGTGAACTGGGCCGCCTTCGCCTTCGCGCGCGTATACGGTCACGAGCGCTAGCGAGACCACGAGCAGGATGACAACGACCAGCGGCCCGCGCAGGGCCGTACCGTTTCCATGGAATTGCAAAGCCATACAGCGACCTTGGCGCTACTTAGAGCGCATGAGCGTCTGCTTCAATGCGGTCGGAGTCTCCAGCACCTTCAGGCAGCCGACGACCACGTTCGTAAGCGCCGTTTCGCTCACCCAGACCGGAATCTCGAGCTTCTGGGTGAGATAGCGGTCAAGGCCAGAGAGCAGGCCGCCGCCGCCCGTCAGCAGGATGCCGTTGGAGATGATGTCGGAAGCCAAGTCCGGGTTGGTCTTTTTGAACGTTTCCTTGATGTGGAAGACCATTTCGTCAATGGGCGCCTGCAGCGCAGCGCGCACGTCCTCAGACTGGATGGTCACCTCTTTCGGCTGTTCGGTCAAAACGTCCTGGCCGGAAATGATCATGTCGCGCTCGCGTCCGTCTTCGAACGGGAGAATGGAGCCGATCTTGATTTTGATGATCTCCGCCGTGCGCTCGCCGATTTTGATGCCCAGAAGGTCGCGCAGGTGCGTCGCGATAGCTTCGTCCAGGCGGTTGCCTGCAAGACGCAGCGAAGACGACGTCACGATGCCGCCGAGCGAAATGACCGCGACCTCCGTCGTGCCGCCCCCGATGTCGACGACCATCGAACCGGTCGGTTCGGTCACGGGAAGGTCAGCGCCCATGGCCGCAGCCATGGGCTCTTCGATCAGGTAGGCCTGTCGCGCACCTGCTTGAATGGTCGCCTCGAACACCGCGCGCTTCTCGACGGACGTGGCGCCGCACGGAATGCACACCACGATGCGCGGCTTCGGCTGCCACGGGTACTTCCGCGTGGCAGCTTTGTTGATGAACGCCGAAAGCATGGCTTCCGTCACGTCGTAGTCAGCGATGACGCCGTCGTGCAACGGATGCTCGGCAGAGAAAGCGTCCGGCGTGTGGTTGATCATGTTCTTCGCTTCATGGCCGACCGCGAGCACACGGTGCGTGCTCTTCTCGATGGCCACGACGGACGGCTCGTTGATCACGATGCCTTCGCCTTTGATGGCGACGAGCGTGTTCGCCGTCCCCAGGTCAATGGCCATGTCGGAAGACATGTTGTTAGTGAACGAAGAGAATATATCCAAAAACGACATTGAAGCCGACCCCTTGTGTCTCGTCAAAGCGCGAATACTCAGCCTGTCATTCTAGCACAGCAGTTTCGCGCCCGAAGAAACTCCATAGCGGGCTATTCGTTCCCTTGCATCTTCTCCATGAGCGCAGCAATGCGATCGGAGTAGACAGCGTCCGTAATGCCCGCTTCGCGCAAGTCCACGATAGGCGCATCGTTCCACAGCGCTTCCAGACGGTAATAGTCGCGCGCCTCAGGCTGGAACACATGGACGACGAAATCGCCGTAATCGAGAAGCGACCACGAACCGTCTTTGGTGTACTCGCGGTGAGCAGGCTTGCGGCCCGCCTCGATGCGGCACGCGTCTTCGACCTCTTCCACGATGGCGTCGACCTGTCGGCTGTTCGCCGCCGTAGCTATCACGAAGTATTCGGTCACCGACACGAGCTCGCCGACATGCTGGACCATGATGTCGGTCGCCTTCTTCTCATCGGCCGCCTTTGCGGCAATGAGCGCGCACTCGCGTGCGGTCAGTTCCTTCCGCTCTTCGGAGGAAGTCTGCTGTTCTTCGGTCACGTATGCTCCTATCTTTAGTCTGTATGCTTCAGTTCGCCGAAGGCTGCGGCGAGGACGTCTTGCCCTCCCGTACCGAAAGAGTGCCTTGCACGCCGCCGCCCTGCATCGTTATTCGTTGAGCTTTGGGTCGGGTGTAGAGGATAGCCGGCCTTTGTGCGCGCCCGGCCGGCGCACGGCGTAATGATTCCAAATCTCCACCATATCGGGATGCAGGAGACGGTCATGCTGTACCAGGAAGGAGAAGATGGTCTTGAATGCCTGGAAGAACAAGTCTTCGAGCGGCACCTTCCCCACCGCATCCCTCACGGCGCCGACGTCCTGGAACGTGCGGCCCGGCTCGATGAGGTCTGCCACAAACACGATCATGTCCAGATCGGTCATGTCCTTTGCGCCCGACGTGTGGCGCGCCACAGCCTGGAACACCGCCTCTCCCAGCTCAGGGAATTGGCGGCGCAATGCTTCGGCGCCCGTCGGCCCGTGAAGCAGCCATGGCATGGACGTTTTGACCGATTCGGAAACGTCCACGCCCAGCTCGTCGGCACGAGCGCTGGCCTCTGCCCCGACATAGCGTTTGTCCCAATCATGCACCAAGCCGGCCATGCGCGCTTGGGCAGGGTCGGGATAGCCGTACGC
>NHCFC04200__coassemble_659_pt1 | contig 25661 bp, 18 predicted proteins | sample NHCFC04200__metabat2_low_PE_031 | metagenome-assembled genome bin NHCFC04200
GGGGTTGTAGTCAACGAGCGCCGGAGGCATCTCGAACTTCTCTTTGCCATGGCGGCCGATATAGAGCATCGTGTCAGCGTACGGACCGCACTTCTTCGGGTCGTCCTTGATGTCCGCAGCGCAGGTGGAAAAGCCGGTGTACGTGTTGTCGTCGGACGATCCGCCCGCGTTGATCGCGCCCTTGGCACCGCCAGCGCCGCCGCCTGCGTTCACCATCTTGTAGCCGTCGTACGTGGTACCGCCCCAGTATTCGTCGTCGGTCGCCCACTCCTGCGGCATAATCTGGCGCGCCTGCTCCATGGTCGTAATCTCCGGGTTGCCGCACTGTTTGGCGACCCAATCCCAATACTCGTTGACAGTGTGCCAGTACGGCGGAACCATGGGGTTGCCGATCTTTTCTTCGTCGAAGCAGGCTTCCATGTTCGGATCGTACAGGTCGCTCGACGGATCGGACATGGCTTCGGCAATCTTGCCCCACATCATGATTTCGTCAGCAGCCTCGAACAGGTTCGTGACCGGTTGACGCAGCAAGTTCACGTTCAAGCGGTTCTGCGCAAAGGAGTTCTCGAGCCATTCGCATACCGGGAAGACGATGTCCACCGCTTCGGTCGTGAACGATGTCGGGTACATGTAGCCCTGTACGATGAGGTCGAACTTCGGGAACGCGTCGACCCAGGATGCCGCGTTGCCGAGCGCAGCCATCTTGTTGCCAGAGCGCTCAATCCACACTTTCGGCTGATACGGTTCGCCCGTGAGGACGGCCGACAGGATGGTCGGGATATGGCTGTGCATCCAGCCGCCCAAGCCCTTGTGCTCGCAGTAGCCCAGGCGCTCGAGGACGGCGTCGTTGGTCTGGAACTCGTAGACAGTGTCGCCCATGAACCCAGACGGGAAGATGGTGGATTCGCACGAGCTCAGGCCGCTCGAGCCTTTCCCGCCGACCTTGTTCGCCGGGCAGCCGGTGTGCCACAGGTGCGCAGTCATGCAGTCAAGCGCCGCCGCGCCGATGGCCGCCTGCGCGGAACCCGGGTACATGTCGGTCGCCACGCCCAGGGAAATGCCGCCGTGCGCGCTTGAGCAGTACAGCTCAATAGCCTCTTTGATCTTGTCCGCCTGGCAGCCGGTGATTTCGGCCACCGTGTCGAGGTCGAAGTCCGCGCAACGGTCTTTGTAGGCCTGGAACGCCGTCTTGCACGTGATGGTCGTGCCGTCCTTGAGCGTGACGTCCACCGTGCCGAACAGCTGCGGGTGATACGTGCCGTCATTGTCCGGACCGAGTGCAAAGGCCTTCGTGACCTTGCCGGTCTCCGTGTCGAAGTAGACGTAGCCTTCGTTCTCTTCCGTCACGTCGTCGAAGACCGCGGATGCGCGCAGCAGCTGGCCATCCTTCGTAATGTCCTCGGCGACCGGCGGCAGCGAGACCTCGTCGCGCGGGTCGACCAAGAACGGCAGGTTCGTCCACTGTTCGCAGAAATTCTCATACCCAGGAATCTTCGCGTACAGTTCGTTGTCGATGATGTACTTCATCCAACCGAGCATCATGGCCATGTCGGTACCAGGTTTGATGGGCAGCCACACGTCCGCCTTCGCCGCATCGGCATTGAAGCGCGGGTCGACGACGATGGTCTTGCAACCGTTCGCACGGAGTTCCGCCACGCAGCGGCCGGACGTCGACGGCGAATGCCACGCCGGGCCGGTGCCCCACATGACGTAAACCTCGGCGATGCCGCCGTACTTGGCCGGCTCGTACAGCTCAGGGCAGCCGGAGTCGGCGATGGACGTGTCGCTCAGGCCGTTGATGAGCGGCATCGTGTAGTTGCGCGGCAGGTAGCACTGCGCGCAGCCGGGCTCGAACACGTTGCCGGCACCCCAAAAGTTGCGGAAACGCGGCGGGCTGAAGAATTGCGGGTTGCCGCCACCGCCCGTGAAGCAGAGCAGGCCGTGCTTGCCGGTCTTGTCGCGCATGTCGATCAGGTGCTGGGCGACGGTCTTGGCCGCCTCTTCCCAGCTAATGCGCTCCCACTGGTTGCCGGGCTTTTCGCCCACACGCTTCATGGGGTACTTGTTGCGGTTCGGATGGTAGAGTGCCTGCACGCCCGAAAGGCCCTTCGGGCAGACACGGCCCTTCGACATCGGGTCGATCGGGTCGCCTTTAATCTTGATGACGCGGCCATTGCTCACCACGGCGATGACACCGCAGTTCGCGATGCAGGCGCGGCAGGACGTGCGAACCTCCGTCACCTCGCCTTCGGCCCAAGCCTTATCGCTGGGCGAAAAGCAGTTCGCAGCCTCAACGCCCAGAGCGGTCGCAGCGCCCGCTGCGGCAGCGGACTTCACGAACGAACGGCGCGTCATGTTCGTTGACACCATGCGTAAACCTCCTTCTAGCATTCTCGTGCTTTCTTTCGACATTGAGTTCCCTCCACGCGGACTACCTCTCTTGCCGCGCGGCGATACGTGCCTTGGCTCACTCCTCTCATGTCGTAACTCCCCTCTATTTGGAACAGGGCGCATCGCAACGCGTTGCAAGCGCTTGCTTGCCTGCATCCGTCGTGACCCACGCCCCACGCCAAACCAACCCGCCTGCCTTCTCCAGGCGGTCGACATAGAAATCGGGCGACAGCTTCTGGTTCGCCTGAACCGTGTCCAGCACCAGGTCGTCCTCTTGTTTGAAGTAGTCTTGAATTTCGGGAAACTTCCGCGGCGTCGTGCAGAAATCGAGCACTTGATAGAACGTGTGAGCACGATGCGGCTTCTGCATGATCTGGGAGCGAATCCGACGTGCAGGGGAAAGCAGGTCGACTGCCTGTTTGCCCGCATCCGTCGTGGAAAGCTCGTAGGTCGCCACCAGGTCGTCGGCCTCGTCTTCGCTCAACCCTTCGAAACGCTCTGGCGCAAGGGGCTGGCCCGCCTCATCGAGCGGTGTTTGTTCCAAGCCGTAAGCGCACAGAAGCATCTGCACCAACGTAAAAGGCGTCTGAATGATGTGGCTGTAGACGAACTCGTCCTGCGCCGCGATGAAGTCTTCGACTTCGCTGAAATCACGCGGCTCGATGCAGTGCACGAGCGTTTTGTACAGCACCTCGCGCAGCGGTGCCTGCGAGCACACGCACGTTACGACCGCATCGGTGCGCGCTTCAAGCGACAGCTCCCCAGCGCTTTCTGCCACGGCGCGGTCGCTAGCAGACGAAGCTCTACTCTGCGGGCAGGCATACACGCCGCCCGCTTCCCCTTCTGCATATCTCTCGAAGCTCGACGGAGCTTCGAACGCCGGAAACGGCGGCATTTTGCGTGTGCGGGATGTCGAAGGACACGCGGTGCTTTCGGCATCGACAAGCGCGGTCGCTTGCGCCATGGTGCTTCCCCTCCCTTTTTCTTTTGCTCGTCTTGGCGCCCGTGCGGTCGCGAGAGACGCCGTTTCGCTCGCCTTGCTCGAAAGCCGAGCCCGGAGTTCGCGTTCCGCTCGGGATGTCTCGAAAGTAGGCCGCGACGGGCGCCGACGCATAGAAACAGGCGGACTAATCGAGACTTGAGAGGTAGTCAACATGCGCTGAGCTGCATCTAGTCAACTATTGACTAGGCAAAGCGAGCAGCCTTTTTGCTAGGATGCTGACGTCGGAAGTGCAGAAGGAGGGGAGCATGACCGAAAAGGAAGCCGCGCAGACAAGCGGGCGCTTTGCCCGTGCGCTCACTTCCATCGACAAGCAAGCACCCAGCTTGAAATACCTTGGCCTTGCGTTCTGGATGGCATGGAACACCATCCATTCTCAGGGTCTTTCTGGCTGCGCGATCCGAACAACAGCCTGGTCGCGGAAAACCTGATTCTGGGACACCTGGTCGCTTCGGTCGCAACGCTCGTCATCATAGGAGCGCTCTGGAAACGCAGCGTGCAATTCGTGCTGAACCGCCGCTTTCTTGTCGCCTCTGGCATCGTTGCCGCACTTGGCGCCGTGCTCATCGTCATCACGCGCGAGGACCTCTATTCCTCTCGCACGCTTTTCTTCCTTGGCTCTGTGCTCACAGGAAGCGGTACTGCCGTGCTTTTCATGCGAAGCACTGCCCTGCTTGGCGGCTTGCCGCCACGACGCGCCATCAGCATGATTTCGTGCTCGGCGCTTTTGGGCGCAGCCTTGTTCTTTTCCCTCAACAGCTGCGAACCTGATGTAGCCTGCATTGGGTTCATCCTGTTACCGTTCGGGGCAGTACTGCTCCTCATGCTGCACCGCAAGCAAACACGCGTGGAGGAAAAAGTAACTCGCAGTGGCGCCCAGTTCTCACGACGGTTTTTCGTGTTCCTGGCGTCGGTCGCTTTATGCTCGTATGCATTCGAGCTGGCGAAAGCATTCATTCTCGCCGGCATGCCGCCGGTATACAGCAGCGAGAGCATGATTGCTGCACAGTTCATCATTGGCTTTGTGGTGACGGCGGTCCTCGTGACCACGTTGCTCGTGCAGGACCGCTATACCTACGGTAAATGGTATTCGCTCGCCGTGTTCGCGCTCGGCGTGCTGCTCATTGCCATTGCTGCCCTCGCACTGCGCTCCACCCCGACGGCATCCATCGCCGTCGCTGCCTGCAACTGCTTTAACCTGGTGGTCTGGGCCATGCTCGCCTATCTCGTGTTCCAGGCGGAAGCGGGCGCTTTGCAGGTGTTCGGCTTTGGCAATGCGGCGCTGTCCGGCGGTACGGCGCTTGCAAGCTTCACCATCATGGCACTTGATATCACGAGCGGAACATACGACGACATTATGCGCGCCGCGCTTATCGTGCTCGGCGTCATCGTGCTTGTCGACTTGATGTTCGTATTTTCAGAAAAGCAGATCAACGAGCTTTTGGTGCCGCTCGACCAGCCGCGCAAAGCGCAGGATACGCTGGGCATACCCGAACGCCAACCAAAGCAATGGGTGCTCACGTGCGAGGCCATTGCCGAAGCGCAAGGGCTGTCTGAACGAGAGCGCGAGGTGTTCGTGGCGCTCGCCCGCGGCAAGACGGCGCAGGAAATTGCCGACCGCGACGTGCTGTCCGTCTACACCGTGCGCGCTCATATTCGTTCGATTTATGCAAAGCTCGACGTCCATTCGAAGAAAGAGCTTGTCGAGTTCGTGGAAGCGCGGCTGAACGACTGACCAAGGCGGTAGCGCGCAGCCGAACCCCATGAAAAAGCGCGCTTGAGCGAGAGGCGCCCTGCCTACGGCAGGAGCCTCTGCGCCCAGCGCGCTCTCGCTTCATCGGGCCAAGTGGCAGAATCGAATTACTCCATCCCTTCGAGGAACGCTTTGTAGCCTTTGTACGCCTCGTAGATGTCCGCTTTGGACGTGACTTCCCACGGCGCGTGCATGGAGAGCACCGGCACGCCGCTGTCTATCACGTCCATGCCGTATTCTGCCGGAATGTACGCGATGGTTCCGCCGCCGCCCGCGTCGACTGCGCCCAGCTCGCACGTCTGGAAGTTAACGTGCGCACCGTCCATGACCGCGCGCACTTTCGCCAAATACTCGGCGCGCGCATCGTTGCTACCGCTTTTACCGCGTGCGCCTGTGTATTTGTTGAACACGAGACCACGGCCCAGATAGGCGGCGTTTTTTGCCTCGTAAGCAAACGCGTACGCAGGATCGAAGCCCGCGCTCACGTCCGAAGAGAGCATGCTCGACGCCGCTAGCGCACGGCGCAGTTTGAGTTCGCCCCCTTCGCCTGCAAGCTCCATGATTTCCGCCATGGTGTTCTCGAAGAAGCGCGAAGTCATGCCCGACGCGCCGACGCTGCCGATTTCTTCTTTGTCCACCAGGATACACACGGACGTCCGCTTCGGAGCGTCGGCCTCCAACTGCGCAAGCAACGAAGGATAAGCGCACACACGGTCGTCCTGTCCGTATCCTATGATCATGCTGCGATCGAACCCGCATTCGCGCGCACGTCCTGCAGGCACGACTTCGAGCTCCGCAGAAAGGAAGTCTTCTTCTTCCATGCCGTATTTTTCCGCTAGGAGCTGCAACAAGTAAGCTTTGACCGGTTCTTTCTCGGCAAGCTTCTCTACATCCGTCTTCGAGTCCTCGGAATTCTCCGAGACAGGACCCGCGTCCTCTTCGCTGGAATCCTCGCCTTTCAGTTCGGCCATCTCTTCTGCCGTCAGCATCGGGCGATTGCCGACAAGCACGTCGAGCGCCTCGCCCTCCACGACCGCGCTTGCGTTCTTTTCCATCTGTTTGTTCGCCAGGTGAATCAACAGGTCGGTCACGCAGAACACCGGGTCTTCGGCATCCTCGCCCACGTTCACCTGCGCAACGCTGCCGTCCTTCTTTGCCACGACGCCATGAATGGCCAGCGGCAGCGTGACCCATTGGTACTTCTTAATACCTCCGTAGTAATGCGTGTCCAGGAAAGCAAACCCGCCCGCTTCGTACGCCGGGTTTTGCTTAAGGTCCAACCGGGGAGAGTCGATATGAGCCCCGAGGATATTTGCGCCGTGTTCGAGAGGCTCAGTCCCCAAGCGAACGAACATGACGGCCTTGCCCATCATGTCCGCCCATACTTTGTCGCCTGGACGAAGCTGCTTGCCCGAGGCAATGGCGTCTTTCAGGCAGCAATAGCCAGCTTCTTCTGCCTGGCGAATAGCAGCGGCGGCGCATTCACGCTCCGTTTTGTTCTCCGAAATAAAGTCGATATAGCCAGCAGCCACGCGCTCCAGCGCAGCAAGGTCTTCATCGCCGTACGTTTTCCATGCGTTCTTGCGCTCCATGGCAATCCTTTCTCCGTGATTCGCGCCCATTATCCCCCTCCCTCTGCTTCAGCGCTACGGCCAGGCGGACGTCTTTGCTGCGAAAACATGCCGCCGAAGCCGTGCTGTCTCATCTTCGGCTTCAGCTGCACCGTTTTACCGCGCGAAAGCCCACACCTGCCTGCGCCCTAAAAGTTAGCCTTGGTTTTAAATGTGTGGGATTCGCGAAGGGACGCAACTGTCAACCGAAGTCGCTTGCGAACGACGGTGCAGCGCTCTATAGTCTCCTTATTGAGATTTTGTCTCAATAAGGAATATGCACGACAACGAGGCCGAGAAATCTCTACGAAGGAGTGTCCATCATGACCATGCGCGTTCGTTCCGAAATGCCGACTGCCGAGAACTCCCACAATTTCAACGCGGTCGCCGACAGCACCACCACCGTGGGCTCCACGCTCGAAAACCTGAAGGCCGCCGTCTGCGGCGAAACGGGCGCTTCCGCCAAATATGCTGCTTTTGCCGCGGCCGCCGACGAGCAGGGCTATACCCAGATCGCGCGCCTCTTCCGCGCTACCTCTGAAGCTGAGCAGATCCATATCGGACTGGAAGCAAACCTCGTAAAGAAAGCAGAGCCGGACTACGAGCGCCCGGCTGCTCCGGAAGCCACTCCGGAAGCCGTCGACCTGAACTTGATCGCCGCTGCCCAGGGTGAAATCTACGAGACTTCCGACATGTATCCGTCCTTCATCAAGAAAGCCCAGGAAGAGGGTAACGCAGCCGCCGTCATGGTCTTTACCCGCGCCAAGCTGGCCGAATCCGTCCATGCTGAACGCTATATGGAGGCTTACAACAACGTGGATGCCGAAGATGACGGCGAAGCGTACTACCTCTGCCCGTTCTGCGGCTACATCCACAAAGGCTCTGACTTCGAGAAATGCCCGATTTGCTTCGCGCCGAAGGATAAGTTCAAGGAGTTCTAAGGAGCTTCGTGAGCCTACGGCCTGTTGAGCAGAGCATTGTGACGGCAGGCCCAAAACCTTAATTGACCGTAAAGCGCCCAGCGGTTGGACCTTTGCCCGACGCTGGGCGCTTTTACGCTCCTCCACGCGTGCTTTCTCGCGCTTGGCCAACAGCATTCCCACGACGTCGGTCGCAGCGATTCTTTCTTTGCGCGAAAGAGCGCCCTGTTTTTGGTCATTATTTTCGATAAAGACGGAGCAGAAAGCGTTTTTCGCGCCAACACGCCTAACGCTCGCAGATGCCTTTCCTGCCAGCTTCTGGGCCCACAAGCCTGAACAGGCATTTCTTCGACCATCTCGCGCCCCTAGAAAAAAGCGTTGTATGCTCGATGTGTTCGCAGCGTCTTTATCGTAAAAAGTGACCAAGAAAAGGCCCGCTGGTCGCACATTGCCGTATTGTCGTCGCCTGCCATCGTCATGCCAATACTCTGGATATATCCCACCCGTTCGACAGGCCGAAGTCCGCACGCATCCCGAGACGCTCTTTTGACTACAGGATGGAATCCTCAACTGCAATCGCCCTTTGCACAAGCAAGGTTTTCCAATCTGCCTCCTGGCCGTTCGCCCCTACAATCCTGCCGTCGTCTCTAGATTTCCTCAATCCGCACGCTCAGGATACGGCCGTTCTCGACTTCCATTTTCGCGATACTCGGCTTGCTGCCGCCACGCGGACGCGAGACGCTGCCGGGACACACGATGAGATTCGCCGGACGGGCATCTTTGCCGGTCAGGATTTCCGGCACGTGCGTGTGCCCGTGAATGCACACGTGCGGCAATGGATTGCCTGGATGGATAGGACCGTTGCCACGCAGGGCGCTACGAATATCCTGCGGATAATGCGCCACCAGAAACCGGAGCCCTGCTAGTTCGAACTGGGCAAAACGCTGTACGCCAGAGCCGTATTCAGGGAAATCGTTGTTGCCCAAAACCGCATGCACAGGAGCCAACAATCGCAACTCCGTCAGAATGTCCGATCCGCAGATATCCCCCGCATGCACAATGACGTCGCAGTCCGCCAACGCCGCGCATGCCGCCATGGGCAGCCTGCCGTGCGTGTCGGACAGCACGCCAACCACGACTACATTACTTTCGCTTCCGGTCTTCTCCATGCCCATCCTTCCGACCGACGCCGCCCGTGTCTCCAGCACTGCTCTCGTGCACTAGTATGCGACGAAATCGATACTGAAAGGGACAGAGATCAAAGTTGGTTGCAATTTGGAGAGGCCAAAGCCCGCGTTGAGAGGGCAAACGCGACAAAGTAGCGCCTGCTCGCGGCTTCGCTTATGCTGGCGCGTAGCCTGACGATTGCAAAACATGGGGCCAGAGACGTGTTGCGAAAGCACCGTTTTTCGACGCCTCTTTCTGCGTTGCCCTCAGTAACCAACTTCGATCTCTGTCCATTTCGACGTCGAAACCGCGACCAGCTGACAGTCTTAGACGGACGAACCTGAGAACTCTGCGCCGAGATTTCCTTCTTCCACCAGGTCGATGAGCTCTTGGTGGGAGTGAATATCGAGCTTTTCATAGACATGCCGCACGTGCGCTTTGACCGTGTTGCGCGAGACGACGAGCTTCTCCTGGATGTACTCGCGGTTGCGGCCGCGCGCCAGCATGGCGAACACTTCGCGCTCACGCGGCGTGAGATGGTATTCCTCTGCAATGGCGTCGCAACGTGCCTGGAACAGGTCCTCTGGGCTCTCGGAGCGAACTTCAGGCTCTTCCACAGGCACGATGCCCTCGATAGCGGTTTCGAAGCTGAAGTTTTTGAGGCCGATGAGCGCATAGCCCACGAAGAGCGCCAAAAGCACACCGGTCAACACCATCAAACCCGTCGGACTATGCTCAACAAGGTGGTTGCCCCCAATGCCAAGGGCAGCGCCAACCAACGTGCCAATCGCCCCGATACCGTCGCCCCATCCAGCAACACTCAGCGCGCCCACTTTATTGCGTGCGCCGACCGACATGATGACAATCCACGACACCATATTGAACGCAGTCTTTCCCGACGAGAGCAGGATATTGCTCACATTGCGAACGGATCCGTCGTTCGAATTGACGAACAGGAAGCCCACCGTGACCAGCAACACCGAAACCTGCAAAAGACGGTCAGCATCGAAGCGACCCCAGCGCATAAGCAAAATCGCGAGGATTCCAACAGGAATGATATTGAAGAACGTCTCCACGGGAATGCCCGTCGATTCGCCAAAGCGAAGTGAAAAGCCGAAGGCGAGATGGAACAAGAACAAGCACACGAACACCTGGTTTGCTAATGGCAGGTACGACGAAGGGCGCGTGATGGCAGCATCGGCGGGACGTTCGCCCTGCACGGCAAGCGCAATCATGGTCATCGCATCTTTGTGAGTAAGGAACAACGAGACGAACGGTGGTAGCAAATACAGCGCGAATCCCGCCACAATTGGCATGACCCACAGGAACGCCTGCACTGCCGATGAAGCGACGTACACGAGAGCAATGCACACAACGATTGCTTTCGTCGAAAGGTGTCGCGCTATGGCGACAGCAACACTGAGCATGATGCAACCACGCGCGAGCGCAAACAGCGATGAACCAGCAATCAATAGCGGGGTGCTGCCTACCGCCAACGACGCAGGGAGCAAAACGCCTCCGACGACCAAGCCGACCAGCGCGATTCCACTCAGAGGCACCCTTTTCAAAATCGCAGGCCGAAACGTGGCAAGCACGCCGATCAGAAGAATCGTCAGTGCCTGCACGGTCTGCGAGATATCGCGCGCGAACGTGAACACACCGTCGAACAGGGGGAATACCACGACGTTCATGGCTGCCGTGACCACGAGCATGCATGCGAACGCGGTGCAGAGACGCCAAAAAGTCGCGTCGAGGAAATCAAACGTTGATGAGGTCTGCTTCATAGTGCACCCATTCTACCGGCGCCAATCGAGAAGATGCTCAAGACATGCGCAATTCAACATGTGCGTTATGCGCGGGCAGGCTGTGCTCGCTTATGCGAGCACAGCCTGCTAGAAAAGTTCTGTTCACCTATAGATAGCTCGCCACATCTGAGGGCGGCCCGCTTCCGTAGGTACGTTTGCGAACTTTACGCCTTACCGGTGGCAGCATTCTCGCCAGCAATCTTGCCGAACAAGAACGTACGGCCGCACGCGAGACCCGTGAACAAGTTCGGGTAGCTCACGCTGAAAAAGCCGCCCGAGCAGTCGCCCGTCGCGTACAGGCCCTCGATGGGAGTGCCGTCCTCGCGCAGCGGATGCATGTTCGTGTCGATCTGGATGCCGTCCAGCGTCGCCAGGAACCACGCGCCCGTGCGCACACCGTAGTACGGTGGCGTGTCCATCGGGATAAGGCGGTAGGCTTCCTTGTAGTAATCCGTGTCCTCGCCGGCGCGGGCCATCTCGTTGTAATGGTTGAACGTCTCGGCGAAGGTGTCAGCCGGGATGTTCAGCTTCTCGGCCAGCTCTTCCGGCGTGTCGGCTGTTTGGATATAGCCCTTCTCGATAAGATCCTCGAACAGGGACTCCATGGAATCGGCCGTGCGGTTGGACGGAGCGCCGTTGTCGAACGGGAACAGGCGGCAGCAACCAACCTCGTTCATCTGACGGGCATGCTCTTTCCAGTTGGCGTCCCACACGTCCACGTAGGTGTGGTGCGTCTGCATGTAGGCAGAGTGCAGCATGTAGTCGTACGGGCCGGACTCGTTGCAGAAGCGTTTGCCCTCCAGGTTCACCTTCATGAACGGCTGCTCGCCGAACCAGAACCACTCGCCCGTGATGTCCATGTCCACCGTCTCGTCGGGCTTGCAGCAGGCGCGGTTGAACGTGACCGCAGCACCGACGGGATCCATGCGCGCACCGCACCACAGGGCGGCCTTGATGCCGTCGCCCGTGGGATTGCCGCCCTTGCCCGGCGCCGGGATGCGCAGGCGCTGGTTCCACGGCTGGCGTGCCTCCATCATCTCGATGTTGTTACCGTAGCCGCCGGTCGCCAGAATGACGCCCTTGGAAGCGTTGATGCGGATGTAGTGGCGGTCGTTCACGTCACGAGCGATGATGCCGGTCACGCGGCCAGCTTCGTCCTGCTCGAGTTTCACGAGCTCGGTGTTGAAGCGGAACTGCGCGCCCTTCTCCTCCGCGTACTCCTTGAGGGAAACGCCGAAGCCGAAGTTCTTGTCCTCTTTCGCAGCGCCCACTGCTTCGGGGCTGTGGCCGGTCGCCCATGCGCGATCGCGCGCACCGGTGTTCTCGGTGCCGATGGAACCCTCGAAGTTCATGACCATGCGGCCGTCACGCTGGATGATATCGGTCACCCAATCAAGCATGGCGCCGGACTCGTCGGCCCACAGCTTCACAAGGTCGTAGTTGATGAAGCCGTTCGCGTAACGGACGATGTCCTCGACGGCCTCCTTTTTGTCGATGCGGAACTGCGGGAACTGCTCGAAGGACTCCAGCTGCAGGCGGGAATCGATGGCACCGATGTCCTCGCGTGGATTGGCAATCTTCGACGTGCGGTCAATGCCAAGTACCTGAGCGCCGTTTTCAGCAGCGGAGATGACTGCCGGCAGGCCGCCCGTGCGCGTGCCGACGACGAGCACTTCAGTGTCGACGGTCTCGGTGATATCGGCCTCCGCAACCTCGGGAGGCAAGCCCAGCCAGCTGGGCGACACTGTGGACGAGTTCGTCGTGCGAACGTCGTACGGCACCTCGTTCGCAGGAACCTGATAGCCCTTGCCGCAACCGGCAAGCATGCCCGCGGCAGCGGCGCCGAGGGCGGTGATGCCCGCGCCCTTCAGGAAGGTACGGCGGGAAAAATCGTTCGTCGTCATGTTACTCCCACCCTTCCGGCACGTTCATGTTGTGGCAGTCGTTGCACACAAGCGTGCTCTTCTCGTGGACCTTGTGGCAGTCGCCGCACTCGAGCGCAAGGTCCTGGTGGCTGCTGTGCGGGTTCTCGTCAGGCTCGTTTTCGCAGAAGCCCCACGTGTTGGCGACCACCTCGTTCATGTCGTGGCATTCCGGACGCGCGCAGAACTCCTCGTTGGCGAACTCCTTGCCGGTGGCCAGCATGTCGCCGTCCATCGGATAGGAGTCGGACGTCCAGGCCATGAGCTCGGAGACCTGGGTGGTGAGCTCGGCCTCGTGGCAGTCCAGGCACCCGTCGCCGGCCTCGGCATGCTGCGTCACGAGCATGCCCTGGTCGCCGGAAGAGTAGCTCTCCACGTAGGCGTCCATGGGACTGTGGCAGAAGGCGTTGCAGAAGCCCGGCGTGTTGTGCCAAGCCCAGAAACCGACGCCCGCCACCAGGATGACGGCGACGACCACGCCCAGCACGATCCACTTCTTCTGGACGGGACGTTTGGACGAAGGCGACGACACACCCCCTGCGGCACCTTGTCCGTTATTCAATTCGGTCATAACTCCCCTCCTCTCGTCTTTGATTCGGAGCTTAACCGTGGCGTCATTGTGCGCCTACGCATGCGCGCGCCCAATAACCCTAGGTGGGTAATTTTTTTATCATGCCTGTTCAGGAATTATCCATTTGAAGGATGATAGAAGGAGGCTTAGAAAGTTGACGGGACGGTGACTTTTAGCACTCTCGCGTTGACAGTGCTAATTTACGGGTGTAAAACGTACTTGTAACAAGGAAAGCCCCGACGGGACGGTGCGGTACCGCAAACTCGGATCGCCTGTCCGCACCGTCCCCGGGACGACATCGACGGCCGTGCCGTCATCATGGAAAGAGAGTGATACGCATGCTGGTTCCCCGCACTTCGCAACGTTTCTTCGACCCCTTCGACTTCAGCCTGTTCCCCAGCACCGAACCGAAGGCAACCACGTCGTTGATGAAGACCGACATCAAGGAAACCGACAAGGGCTATGAGCTTCATGTCGATTTGCCAGGCTTCAAGAAGGAAGACATCCAGGCAGAGATCAAGGACGGCTACCTGACCGTCACCGCCGAAACCCATGCCGAAAACGAAGAGAAGAACGGCACCTACTTGCGCAAGGAGCGCTTCGCAGGCAAGTGCAGCCGTAACTTCTACGTCGGCGAGGAGATTGCCGAAGACGACATCACCGCTATGTTTGAAGATGGCGTTCTGAAGCTGTTCGTGCCGAAGCAGGAGCAGCCGAAGCTCGAAGAAGCAAAGAAGATTTCTATTGGCTAAAAAAGTTCCGCCGCTCTACGAACGGCGGAACGGCTCGACGCTGCGAAGCGTTTTGGCGCCGAATCTTGCCATTCAAGAAGGCCTTGGTGGACGATAGTCCAGCGTATGACCCCGCTTGGCGTTGGCCAAGCGGGGTCGCGCCTTCTCAGGGGCATAGTCAGGAACTGGACATGCCCTCGGGCATGTCCAGTTATGTCAATCTTCAGCACCAGAATGCTTCTCGCTGTCTTTACGAACGACCTGCGAGGCAAAAGAGCCCTTCTCGCTGACCGTCTGCACAACCTGGGGCAAAAGGCACCCTTAGAAAGGCCTAACCGCCAACCCTCTATCGCAGCGCGCGAACTTTCGCCTTTGCCTCCTCCAGGATAGCGGTCACGTCAGCGCCCCAGATGTCCACGCCCTCGGCTGCCACGCAGTGCGTCTCAGGGATGCCGAACATGTTCGCAATGCCACAGAAGTAGTCGTAGCCGTAGTTCGCGCCCTCGATGGAGCCGCCCGCCGTGGTGAGGTACACCAGACGCTTCGCGTTGCAAATGCCCACACAACGCGCGTCTTCCGTATACTTGAACGTCAAGTCGCACACGGACACATGCTCAACGTAGACTTTGAGCGCTGAGGGGAACGAGAGGTCCCAATACGGTGCGCCGATGACAATCTCATCAGCTGTCGCAAACTGCTTCGAGAGCGCGAAGAGCGGGTCGGAAAAATCCGCTGCGCGCTGCAGGCGCGTGCGCTTTTCCACAAAGTCAGCGTCGATAGGCTGCAACCGCATCTCCGCCAGGTTCACTTCCTGGACGTCCTCTTTGCCCTCCAGGTACGTACGGCACAGTTCGAGCGTCTTCGAGCCTTCACCGCGCACGCATGCGTTCACAAACAGGGTGGTCATCGGGGCTCTCCTTCATCCAGGATCTCAAGTGCATGGCGATATCCACCCGCACCGTAGTTCAGGCATTTCGACACACGCGCAATGGTGGTTGCGGATGCGCCTGTGGACTCTTCGATCGACGCATACGATTTGCCTGCCGAAAGCAGCCGGGCGACCGCCAAACGCTGGGAGGTCTCTTTGATTTCGCGGATGGTGAACAGGTCTTCCAACAACGCGAAAACACGGTCCTCGTCGTCTATGGAGGCGAGCACGTGCAGCAGGTCATCGACTTCCTTTGTCCGCAGGTCAGCCATCACTTCCCCATTCTCATCAAGCCGTATTCGATCGAATCGACCAGCGCGTTCCATGATGCCTCGATGATGTTCTCGGAAACACCGATGGTACCGAACGTGCCGAACGAGTCGCGTGTCGTAATCATAACGCGGGTCGTGGCGCCTGTGCCTACGTTCGTGTCAAGGATACGAACTTTATAGTCAACGAGTTCCATCTGAGCGACTTCTGGGTACGATTCGCTAATGGCCATGCGCAGCGCCGTGTCGAGCGCGCCGACCGGACCGGAGCCTTCGCCCGTCGTGACGAACCGGTTTTCTCCCACGTGGATTTTGACCGTCGCTTCCGAAGCAGCATCTTTCGCACGCGCGCCGACGTCCTCTTTGTCGTCCACGATGACGCGGAAGCTCTCCAGCCTGAAATGCGGCCTGAATTCGCCCAGATAGCCGCGCAAAAGCATCGCAAGCGAACCATCCGCCGTCTCGTAGGAGAATCCTTGGCTTTCCCGGTCTTTGATATCGTCCAGGATGGTCTGCACGAGTTCGGGCCGTGCCGTCAAATCGAACCCCAGGCTGCGCGCTTTCGCAATAAGCGACGCCTTGCCTGCCAGCTCGCTGACAAGCATGCGCGCGTTATTGCCCACGCGCGCCGGGTCAGCATGCTCGTACGCCTCCGGAAAGCGCGCGATGGCGCTCGCATGCAGACCGCCTTTGTGCGCGAACGCCGACGCACCCGTGTACGGATGATGGGCCGGCAGGGCCAGATTGCATGTTTCGGCCACATACTGCGCCACGGACGTCAACTGTCTGAGGTTTTCCTCGCCGACAGTTTCGCATCCCATCTTGATTTCCAAATCGGCAATGACCGTGAGCAAATCGACGTTGCCTACGCGCTCGCCGTAGCCGTTCACCGTTCCCTGCACCTGCGTGCAGCCAGCGCGCACGGCCGCAAGCGTGTTCGCGACCGCACATCCAGAGTCGTTGTGGCAATGAATGCCGAACGCCTGCTCCGGAAACTGCTTGCACGTCGTGGCGACTATTTCCTCAACCTCGAACGGCAACGCGCCGCCGTTGGTTTCGCACAGGTCGATGGAGTCAGCGCCTGCAAGGCTTGCCGCCTCGATGCATGCAAGCGCGTAGGCATGATTCGACTTGAAGCCGTCAAAGTAGTGCTCTGCGTCGAAAACAACGCGCACGCCGCAGGACTTCAAATAGGCGACGGAATCGCCGATCATGCGCAGGTTCTCGTCAAGTGTCGTCTGCAGCGCACGCTCCACCTGCGCATCCCAGGTCTTGCCGACGATCGTGACCGTCTTTGCGCCTGATGCCAGCAAATCCTGCAGCCCCTGGTCTTCCGCCGCGGCAACGCCCTTTTTGCACGTCGAGCCGAACGCCGCGATATGCGCATGCTGCAACGGCAGGTCCCTCACACGCCGAAAGAACTCGATGTCTTTCGGGTTCGACGCCGGAAAACCACCCTCTATATAGTCGATGCCGAGCCGGTCCAAGCGCTCGACGATGCGCAGCTTGTCCTCCAGCGAGAACGTAATGCCTTCGCACTGTTCGCCGTCGCGCAGTGTCGAGTCGTACGTGTAGATACGGGTCATGAATATCTCCTCGATAGCCTTCGCGGACAGGACGTTGCCAACAAATCTTACGCCTGCATGTTGCCAACAGGTGTCCGGCCCATGCCCTCTTGTGGCAAGAACCAATCACGCAGCAACTCCCGCCCGCCAGCTGGCATCGCGTTCGCCCTCTGAAAGCCAGCAACCCCGAGCCAGTGGCCGGGGTTGCTGTGCACGGAATTCTGTGCAATCCGAAGGTCTTGGAACCTTCGGGCATGTTCAGGGCTGTTTGAGCGCGAATCGGTCTGGCCAAACAGCCCTCAGGTTGTATGCGTCCTAAAAGAACGGCTTAGACCTCCGTCAGCCAATCCTGGTACTCTTCGACCTTTCCGGCAACAACGTCGAAGAGACGGTCCTGGATCTGCTTCGTGATCGGGCCGCGGCCACCAATCGAACGCTCGTCGAGCGAAGCGACCGGGGTGAGTTCGGCGGCGGTGCCGGTCAGGAACATTTCGTCGGCAATGTAAAGGTCAGAACGCGTCAGGCTCTCTTCAAAGACCGGAATGTCCATGTCGGAGGCAAGCACCATGACCGTGTCGCGCGTGACGCCTTCCAGCAGACCATCGGACAGCGGCGGCGTGGACAGGTAGCCGTCGCGGACGACGAAGAGGTTTTCGCCCGTGCCTTCGCAGACCTTGCCCGCTTCGTTCAGCATGACCGCTTCGTCGTAACCGTGCGAAATGGCCTCCTGCTTCGCCAGGATGGAGTTCATGTAGGAAGCCGCGCTCTTCATCGACGGCGGAATGGCGTTGATGGAACGCTGACGCCACGAAGACGTGCCCATCTTGATGCCCTTCTCCAGCGCCTCCGGGCCCAGGTAAGCACCCCACGGCCACACCGCGATGATGGCCTCGACCGGGCAGCCGGCCGGGTTGACGCCCATGTTGCCGTAGCCATAGTACACGAGCGGACGAATATAGCATGCCGGAAGCTCGTTCGCGCGGATGAGCTCCAGCGTGGCTTCGCACAGTTCTTCAGAGGTCCGCTCGAACGGAATGCCCGCGATCTTCGTGCTGCGGACAAGACGGTCCATGTGGTCCTTCAGGCGGAACACGTAGCTTTTGCCCGTTTCTTCGTTGTGGTAGCAGCGAATGCCCTCGAAGACAGCGGATCCGTAATGCAGCGAATGGGTCAGAACATGGGTCGTGGCCTCAGCCCACGGCACCAGCTCACCGTTCTTCCAAATGTACTTGGTCTCTTCGATAGCCATGTGTTCTCGCTTCCTTTCGGGTACGCCAACGCCAAGGAACAAGCCCTGACGCCTGGTATCGGGCTTGCCGCCCAAGTCATAGTGAATGTATTGTACTCCGCGCCGCACCGACCGCATCCACGTTCCGGTAAGCGCGCCATTGATTTAACCGGCAGGAAAAGCGCCTCTGCCAAGATTGCCGTCTGAAACTGCCAAAACGCCGCGAGAAGCGCTGGGGGGCACCGAGGGTCAGCGTGAGCGAACAAGCCCTTTGGCATGCTCGGCCCCTGAATATGCGTCTGAAAGGGCGCGACCTGAGCAGCAAGTATGCCGACATTGCGGCTAAGCTGAACATGCGCCCGAAAGGGAGCGACCCCGCCCGAACGCATCCCGGCGGGGTCGCTGAACTCTGATTCGCTCAAGGCGTTTTGAATGACAAATTCGGCGCCTCGGCGCTTCGCAGCGTCGGCGGGTTCCGTCGGTCTACAGCCGACGGAACCTAGTAGAACAGGATTTCGTTGTAGGTGGGAACCGGCCAGTATTTGCAGTCCACGAAGTTCTCAAGACGGTCGATGGGAGCACGCAGCGCTTCCATGGCAGGAATGATGTACTCTGCATAGAAGTTCGCGCGCTCCTGCTCATCCGCAATAGATTCGGCCTCGTCATGCAGGCTGTTCAGCGCGTTCAAGGCGCCGGATGCTTCCTTCATGCCGTTGAGCAGAATCTGCATGATCTCTTCCAGGTGCGATACGTCCGCGCTGGGCACCGCCGTCTTGATAGACGTGATACGATCCGCCACATCCGCGGCATACTTGCTGATGGCAGGCAGGTAATCGCGGCATGCCATGCGCTTCATGACGCGCGTTTCAATGTTGAGAATCTTGTTGTACTTCTCAAGCTTCACTTCGTAGCGACTGCGGACTTCGGTCTCCGACATGACGCCCATCTGGCAGAACAGGTCGATGCTCTTCGGGTCGACGAAGCACGGCAGCGCTTCCGCCGTCGTGCGGTGGTTCGCAAGCCCGCGGCGAGCGGCCTCTTCTTCCCATTCCTGGGAGTATCCGTTACCGCCGAAGATGATACGGCGATGCTCAGCGAGGCTCTTCTTGATGTAAGAAACGGCCTCTTTTTCGAAATCCTGGCGCGGAACCTGCTCCATAGCGTCGGCAAAGTCCTTGAGGGATTTTGCGACAGCGGTGTTAAGCACCATGTTGCAGTCGGACAGGTTCTGCTGGGAGCCGGGCATGCGGAATTCCCATTTGTTGCCCGTGAACGCAAAGGGGCTAGTGCGGTTGCGATCCGTGTTGTCTTTCAGGAAGTTCGGCAGCACGTCGACGCCCAGGTCCATGGAGACTTTCACCGCAGTCGTGTACTCGCTCTCATGGTCGGTCACCAGCGCGTCCACGATGGCGGAAATCTCGTCGCCCAGGAACATGGACACGATGGCAGGCGGCGCTTCGTCCGCACCGAGACGGTGGTCGTTGCTTGCAGTGGCGACAGACATGCGCAAGAGCTCCTGGTATTCGTCGACCGCTTCGATAACGCAGGTCAAAAACACCAGGAAGCGCAGGTTCTCGATCGGGTTGTCGCCCGGATCGAACAGGTTCACGCCGCCCGCAGAAAGCGACCAGTTGTCATGCTTGCCAGAACCGTTGATGCCTTCGAACGGCTTCTCATGCTGCAGGCATTCCAGGCCATGGTGGCTTGCCAGCAGGCGCATCTTCTCCATGGTGATGAGGTTCTCGTCGATAGCCCGGTTGCACTGGCAGAACACCGGCGCCAGCTCATGCTGGCAAGGCGCCACCTCGTTGTGCTTCGTCTTCGCGGCAATGCCGAGCTTCCACAGTTCGTCGTCGAGCTCTTTCATGAACTCGTTCACCGTGGGGCGGATGGCGCCGAAATAGTGCTCTTCCAGCTCCTGGCCTTTGCTCGGCGCCGCACCAAACAGCGTGCGCCCGCACACCGCCAAGTCCTGGCGCGCCGCAAAGGACTTCTCGGGAATCAGGAAATATTCCTGCTCCGCGCCAACGGTCGCCGTGACCGTGCCCAGGTCTTCTTCGCCAAACAGCTTCAGTACGCGGCGGCCTTGTTCGTCAATGGCCGCCATGGAGCGCAAAAGCGGCGTCTTCTTGTCGAGCGCTTCGCCCGTGTAGCTGCTGAATGCGGTCGGAATGCACAGGACTTCGTCCTTGATGAACGCATAGCTCGTCGGGTCCCATGCCGTGTACCCGCGCGCTTCGAACGTAGCGCGCAGGCCGCCGGACGGGAAGCTCGAAGCGTCCGGTTCGCCCTGGATAAGCTCTTTACCGGAGAATTTGGTAATTGCCATGCCGTTGCCGACCGGGTCGATGAATGCATCGTGCTTTTCGGACGTGATGCCCGTCAGCGGCTGGAACCAATGCGCGTAGTGCGTGGCGCCGTGGTCGATAGCCCACTCCTTCATCGCATGCGCGACGGCATTTGCCACGTCCTGGTCCAGCGCCTTGCCCTCTTTCATAGTCTGGGAAAGCTTTTTGTAGACGTCGGACGGCAGCTTTTCCTGCATGGTGACGTCGTTGAAGACCATAGACCCATAGATGTCGACTGGCGTGTTCATAACGCTCCTCACCCGCCGGTTGGCGGTGCTCGTTCCTTCGGAGTTGTACATCCTCGTAGTGTACCCGATAACAAGCCTGCCTATTCGAAAGCTCCGCGCTTTTCACGCCTCGACGCATGCCCGCAACCAGGCTGCAACGTGCTCGCAACATTTGCCGACACGGGCGCCGAAGCATCCAAGCGGCTCTCGCGCACGAAACCCTTCCGCTTTCGCACCCTTGCCCGGCGCTTTCGGCCAACCCCTGCTTTCCGCATATGCAATTCCTCCGCCGACCTCTTCGAGATAGCACGCGGCACGACCATGCGCGCGAAAACGCCATGACGCAAAACGACCCCCGCGTCGCACTGACGCGAGGGTCGTTCCCATCCTTCGAATATCGAGAGCAAAAAGCTCCCGGTGCAAGACGGCTTAGCGCTTGCTGAACTGCGGGCGCTTGCGGGCCTTCTTGAGGCCGTACTTCTTGCGCTCGACCACGCGGGCATCGCGGGTCAGGAAGCCTGCCTTCTTCAGCTCAGCGCGGTAGTCGCCGGCGTCGAGCAGTGCACGGGAGATGCCGTGACGCAGCGCGCCAGCCTGACCGGAGATGCCGCCGCCGTTAAGACGGGCAACCACGTCGAAGTGGCCCTGGGTATCCGTAACCTTGAACGGAGAGACTGCGTAGTTCACGAGCGCTTCGCGACCGAAGTATTCGTTCGCGTCGCGGCCGTTGACGGTAACCTTGCCGGTGCCAGGCATGATGCGAACGCGAGCAACAGCGTTCTTGCGGCGACCGGTGCCGTAGTAGATAGCTTCACCTGCCATTAGTTATCCTCCAACTTGATCTCGCGGGGTTTCTGGGCCATATGCGGATGCTCGGGGCCGGCGTAGACCTTGAGCTTCATGCCCATCGCGCGACCCAGCGTGTTCTTCGGCAGCATGCCCTTGACGGCATGCTCGATCACGCGCTCCGGATGTTTGGCCATGGCTTCGGTGAAGGACTCGGACTTCAAGCCGCCCGGGTAACCGCTGTGGCGGTAGTAGCGCTTCGAGGCGGCCTTCACGCCGGTGAGGCGAATCTTGTCCGCGTTCACGATGATCACGAAGTCGCCGGTGTCCACATGCGGGGTGTACTGCGGCTTGTGCTTGCCTTTCAGAATCTGGGCGGCCTTGGTGGCAACGCGGCCAAGAACCTGGTCAGTGGCGTCGATGAGGACCCACTCGCGCTCGACCTCGAGAGGCTTTGCGTAATACGTCTTCACTGCATTCCTCCATTGAAACTACGTTCGTGTTTGTTTTCAAAAGTTGGCAGGCTCACGACAGACTCGGTTTCCTACGCCGAATGACGCCGGGGCTCGGTCTGGACTTCCTTGCCTGATGGCGTTCTGCGTGCGCACCTACCCCACGGGGCTTTTGAAAGCGAACTTTTGTATAGTACGAAGCGCGTTCGCCACCCGTCAACCACCTGCTGAATTCTTCGCACATTTTTCGAAAAAACCATCGTTTGCACATACCTCTTCGTCACCTACCGGGCGCCGGGTTTCCTGGCACGCCGGTAGACTGCCCTGGCCTGCCGCAAGCGCATGCGCTAAGCTTCCGCCAAACGAGTAAGCCCTGCGTCTGGCCGCCCTGCGGCAAGCAGCGCTTTTCCGACCGCACTCCCTTCCGACCAGGAGGCGACCATGAAGACCTTGAGCGTCCGAGACATCATCGGCCCTGTCATGATCGGGCCGTCAAGCTCGCACACGGCGGGCGCCTTGCGCATTGCGCTTATGACCCGCCAGATGCTGAACGCCAAGCCGCGCGAGGTCGAGTTCCTCCTTTACGGCTCGTTCAGCCATACCTACCACGGCCATGGCACCGACAAAGCGCTTGTCGCTGGCATGCTCGGCATGGCCCCCGACGACGAAAGAATTCGGCATTCGTTCGAGCTGGCACAGCAGGAAGGCCTTGCGTTCGCTTTCACGCCGCTACCTGACACGGAAACACGCCACCCCAACACCGTTGACATCGTGGTTACCGACGAAGACGGGACGCACCTTACCGTACGCGGCGAGTCTATCGGCGGCGGGGCGGCTGTCATCTCCGCCATCAACGGAGTCGAAGTGCAGCTGACCGGCGAACACCACAGCATCGTGACCGAACAGCGCGACGTGCAGGGTGTGCTGGCGCACATCACGGCATGTCTGAACGCAGCAAACATCAATATCGCCACCGTGCGCTTGTTCCGTACGAAAAAGGGGCAGACTGCCTATACGGTCATCGAAACGGACGAAGAGCTGCCGCCCGCGCTTTCGGATGCCATCCTGCTAAACCCGAACATCACCACAGTCAACGTCATTCGCTCCGAAAAGGTCGACGACGAAAGCGTGCACCGCGTAGAGGAAGACCAGAGCAACGCCACCTGGCATGGCCGTCCGTTGCCGAGCTTCGATGACGTCGACTTCCCTGACGGCGCGTCGATCCTTGCCTATTGCCGGGAGCATGACCTTCCTCTTTCGGACGCTATCTGCATTCGCGAGCGCGCCTTCCTGGTGCGCAACGGCTTGCACACCGACAGCACGAGCAAATACCTCGACGAGGTGCTCGACGTCATGCGCGCAGCAGCAACGGGACCGCTCACGGAACCGCGTCCATCCATGGGCGGGCTGATCGGCGGCGAAGCGCGCAAGCTCATGGACCTGTGGGAATCGGGCGAAGGTTTGCGCGACGAGCTCATGGCGAAAGCCGCAGTCTATTCCATGGCCGTTCTGGAAACGAACGCTTCCATGGGAAAGATCGTGGCCGCATGCACTGCGGGCTCGTCCGGCGTCATCCCCGGCGTGCTTTTTGCGCTCCAGGATACGCATGGTTTTTCGAACGCACGGCTTCATCGCGCGCTCGCGAACGCAGCCGCGGTCGGCTACCTGATTGCGCGCAACGCCACGGTTTCGGGGGCCGAAGGCGGCTGCCAAGCGGAGGTGGGCTCCGCAAGCGCCATGGCAGCAAGCGCAGCGTGCGAACTGTTGGGCGGCACGCCCGAACAGTGCCTGGGCGCCGCGAGCATCGCCCTCGCTGGCCTGCTCGGCCTTGTGTGCGACCCGATTGCTGGGCTCGTGGAGGCGCCCTGCCAAAAGCGCAATGCCACCGGAGCCGTCAACGCCCTGGTCAGCGCGCAGATTGCGTTGGCGGGATGCACCGACCTGGTGGATTTCGACCAGACAGTCGAAGCCATGTACCGGGTAGGACGCTCCCTGCCTTTCGAGCTGCGCGAAAGCGCCCTGGGAGGACTCGCGGCAACCCCTGCCGCCTGCGCCTTCTGCGAAAGCTGCAGCCGCCAGTAAAGCCGTGCGTCGCCACAAAATGCCTTGGGCTTGCCCGACGGTCCATTGTGGTCATTTTTTTCGATAGAGACGCTCAAATCGGGCAGAAAGACAGAAAAGGAAGGTCTTTTCCCTTCAAATGGCGCAATCCGTGGTCGATTTTTTCGATAGGGACGCTCGACAGCGTCTTTATCGAAAAAATTGACCACCGAACAGGCAATCTTCCGCGCAAACAGCGCACGCGCCACAACAACCTTGCACGAACAAAGGCAGCTCACCATGCTCTGTCACGAGCGCGCCCTCGTGCCGAAAGCCACCATGACGAACATACCCGCCTAGCTATGCTCGGTCCTAAACGCCCGTCTAAAAGGACGGCCCCGCTCGGGTATCCGAGCGGGGCCGCTGGAATCAGAATCGCTGCATCCTTGCCAAATAGCATGAATCAGTATTGAGGCGTTTCGCAACGCCAAACAGTTTCGCGCAGCAAATCGACGAAGCCCTACTTGATCACGCGGACGCGACGCACGCCTTCGATATCCCACAGCTTGTTGATGATGTCTTCGGTCACCGAAACATCGAGGTCGAGCATGGTGTAAGCATGGTCACCGCGCGCCTTGTTCGTCAGGTTGGCAATGTTCACGCCGGATTCGGCGAACGCGCCGGAGATCTGGCTGATCATATTCGGCACGTTGGCATGCAGCACGGCAATGCGGCCGCCATCCAGCGGGCAGGGGCCCATGTTGCAGTCCGGATAGTTGACAGAATGCGTGATGTTGCCGTTCTCGATGTAATCCATAATCTCGCGAACAGCCATGACCGCGCAGTTCTCCTCTGCTTCTGCCGTGGAAGCGCCCAGGTGCGGCAGCGCGACCGCGTTCTTCATCTTCATGACCGCCGGGGTGGCGAAGTCCGTAATATAGCGGCGAATCTTGCCGGATTCCAGGCCGTTCGCCATCGCAGTCTCGTCAACGAGCGTGTTGCGAGAGAAGTTCAGGACTACCACGTCGCCCTTCATGAGCGCGACCGCATGTGCGTCGACCATGCCGATCGTGTCCGGTAGCGCCGGCACGTGGATGGAGATGTAATCGCACGTGGAGAAGATGTCGTCCAGGTTCGTGACATGGTGCACGGCACCGGAAAGGCGCCACGCAGCCTCGACGGAAACGAACGGGTCGTAGCCGTACACATCCATGTCAAGGTCAACCGCGGCGTTCGCTACCAGGGCGCCAATGGCGCCCAAACCGATGACGCCGAGCTTTTTGCCCATAATTTCCGTGCCTGCGAAGGCTTTCTTCGCCTTTTCGGCCGCCTTGGTGATGTTCTCGTCGTCAGCGTTCTCACGGCACCATTCGATACCGCCCGCAATGTCGCGCGCGCCCATCATAAGGCCAGCAATCACGAGCTCCTTCACGGCGTTCGCGTTCGCGCCCGGCGTGTTGAAAACGACGATGCCCTCTTCCGCGCACTTGTCCAGCGGAATGTTGTTCACGCCAGCACCTGCACGGGCAATAGCGCGCAGGTCCTCGGGGAACTCCATGTCGTGCAGCGACGCGCTGCGCACCAGGATGCCTTCGGCCTGGTCGAAGTCTTCCGTGAGCTTATAGCGAGAGGTCAGCAGCGCGATGCCCTTGTCAGAAATGTTGTTGAGGCAGTGAATGGCGTAGGTCATGAGAATCCTTCCGAACGAAACGCGCGCACATGTTTTGCCCGCGCGCGCCTTTGCCACTCTATACTGCGCGCGGATGCCCCGTGCGTCAATCGTGAGACGGCCGCACGGCGCATAAGGATGGGCGAAGGTCGGCAGATTGCGCAAATGCGAAGAAAAGTTTAGTTACATCTATTGACTTAACTTAACTCCAAGTATCTAGAGTATTCCATATCGCACGCAGCGAACGCGACATGATTGAGCGCAATCCGCAGAAAGGAG
>NHCFC04200__coassemble_683_pt1 | contig 24221 bp, 16 predicted proteins | sample NHCFC04200__metabat2_low_PE_031 | metagenome-assembled genome bin NHCFC04200
CGCTTCCTTCCTGGGAGCGCAGTAAGGCCGCCTTCGGGCGGCCTTCCCTTTTCCCCGCGGGGGACGGCACGCCGTCCCATCCGCCCCCCCCCGCATCCTCCGCCCCCGCCCCTTCGTGGGGCTTTTCTGTTTGCTGGGCGGAGCGCTTGCACTCCTCACTCTCGAGATACCTATAATATGAAAATTACACTTTCGTCTGAGAGAAGAGGAGCTCTTTCATGGCCTACTATTTCGATGAACCGTCTCGTACGTTTAACGAGTACTTGCTCGTTCCTGGTCTTACCACATCGAAAAACGTTCCTTCTGCGGTGAGCCTGAAAACTCCTTTGGTGAAGTACAAGAAGGGTGAAGAGCCTGCCATTTCGCTGAGCATTCCGATGGTTTCCGCTATCATGCAAGCCGTTTCTGACGACGGTATGGCTATCGCGCTGGCCACGGAAGGCGGCCTTTCCTTCATCTACGGGTCTCAGACCATCGAGGATCAGGCTGCCATGGTCCGTCGCGTGAAGGACTACAAGGCTGGCTTCGTGACGAGCGATGCTAACCTTCGTCCGGACATGACGCTTGCTGACGTGGTCGCTCTGAAGGAGAAATACGGTCATTCTACGATGCCGGTTACGGAAGATGGCTCCAGCCACGGAAAGCTCCTTGGCGTCGTCACCGAACGTGATTACCGTCTTTCCCGCATGAGCATGGACGAAGTCGTTGCGGACTTCATGACGCCGCGCGATCGCATGATCGTTGCTCCGGCGGACACGACGCTCAAGACGGCCAACGACATCATCTGGGACAACAAGCTGAACTCGCTGCCCATCGTGGACGACGAAGACCACCTGCTCTACCTTGTGTTCCGCAAGGACTATGATTCGCACAAATCCAATCCGCTTGAAATGCTGGATTCCCACAAGCGCTATATGGTGGGCGCAGGCATCAATTCCCGCGACTATGCCGAGCGCGTGCCCGCGCTGGTTGACGCTGGCGTCGACGTTCTCTGCATCGACAGCTCCGAAGGCTATTCTGACTGGCAGCGTTTCACTATCGAATGGATTCGCGAGCACTACGGCGACTCCGTGAAAGTTGGCGCTGGCAACGTTGTGGACGCTGAAGGCTTCCGATTCCTGGCTGACTGCGGTGCGGACTTTATCAAAATCGGCATTGGTGGCGGCTCGATCTGCATCACTCGCGAAACGAAGGGCATTGGCCGTGGTCAGGCGACTGCCGTTATCGAGGTCGCAAAGGCGCGTGACGAATACTTTGAGGAGACGGGCGTGTACATCCCGATTTGCTCCGACGGCGGTATCGTGTACGACCACCACATCACGCTGGCGCTTGCTATGGGCGCTGACTTTGTCATGCTGGGCCGCTACTTCGCGCGCTTCGACGAAAGCCCGACGAACCGTGTGAATATCAACGGCTCTTACATGAAAGAGTACTGGGGCGAAGGTTCCGCGCGTGCGCGCAATTGGCAGCGCTACGACCTGGGCGGCGACAAGAAGGGCCTTTCGTTTGAAGAGGGCGTTGACAGCTACGTTCCCTATGCGGGCTCGCTCAAGGACGGCGTGGCGCTTACGCTTTCCAAGGTCAAATCCACCATGTGCAACTGCGGTGCGCTTTCGATTCCTGAACTGCAGCAGAAGGCAAAGCTCACGGTCGTGTCCTCCACGTCTATCGTTGAGGGCGGTGCGCATGACGTGCTGCTCAAGGACAAAACTCCTTTCGTGAGCGGACCGGTGCGCTAACGTGTCGGGCAAGAAACCACACCGGAGAACGGAAGGCGGCGTTGCCGGGGAGGCAGCGCCGCTTCCTTTGGATGCGGGAAAAGGGCGCGCAGCGCTTGCGCTGGTCGTAGTTGTCGTGGTGTGCATAGTAGCTGGCGTGGGATTAAACCGTTGCGTGACCGGTTTTGGCAACGATGCCATGCTTCACGAGGAGCAGCCGGGCGTGACAACCTCGCTGTCTCAGTACGACTCGGACGGCGACGGCCTTGTGGACGGTCGCTACGACGTTGAGGACTTGGATTCCGCTGCTTCGCCGGAAGGCACCGGCTGGCTTGTCGGCTCCGCTTCTGCGTACAGCCTGGATGACAACGACGGGGGAGATGCGACCGCATCAGGCATTCCGCTCGATGAGACGAGCTTGACGGTCGCGGTTCCTGAGTCGCAAGCAAGCCTGTTGGGCGCGGTCGTAGAAATCTATTATGGCGGCATTTGCGTAGAGGCGGTCGTGACCGACACAGGAGGGTTCGAAGACTTCGGACGAAGCTTCGATCTCGCGCCGGGCGTCTGGCGGGCATTTGGCGCTGACAACGTGGACGACTGGGGCGTTCGCGATATCTCATACCGTTTCACGGGCAGTTCGGAGTCAGGGGACTCTGCGGATGACGAGACGGCGGAATCGTCGCAGGGCGAAGCAGCCTAGAGGACGTTTTCCTGAAGCGTTGCAGGGCTGGTCGGTTCGGGGTGCGCGAGACGATATGCAGCGCATTTTGAGCAAACTGGTACAATTTAAGACCGCAGTAACGCAAGGCCTGTGGGGACAGGCATACAAGGACGGGCTGAGACAACATTATGGCTGAAAAACAGGGGACCGAGCGCGAAGGGTTCGCAACCAGGCTCGGCTTTATTCTGGTGAGCGCAGGATGCGCTATCGGCTTGGGGAACGTATGGCGTTTTCCCTACATCACCGGCGAGTACGGCGGCGCTGCCTTCGTGCTGCTGTATTTGCTGTTCATTGTCGCGTGCGTTCCGGTCGTCGTAATGGAGTACGCTATTGGCCGCGCAAGTAGGAAGTCGTTCGCCCAGTGCTTCGACACATTGGAGCCGAAGGGGACGAAATGGCATCGCTTGAAATGGTTTGCCATCGTGGGCAACTACCTGCTCATGATGTTCTATACCGTCATTTGCGGCTGGATGATCGCATACATCTTCAAACTTGCGACAGGCCAGTTTAACGGAGCTTCGAGCGAGCAGGTTGCCTCGTCGTTTGCGGCCATGCAGGCATCTCCTTTCGAGATGATTTTCTGGATGGTCGTAACGTGCCTGCTCGGGCTGCTCGTGTGCTCGGGCGGCGTCAAGAATGGTGTCGAGCGCATCACAAAGCCTATGATGGTGAGCTTGCTCGCACTTCTCATCGTTCTGTGCGTTCGGGCGCTGACGTTGCCAGGTGCGGGCGAAGGCGTGTCGTTCTATCTGACGCCTGACTTCTCGAAAATATTCGGCAACCCTGAAGAGGGCATGGCTTCGAACCTGCTCACGTTCGGCGATGCGGCCTATGCTGCCATGGGCCAGGCGTTCTTTTCTATGTCCGTCGGCATGGGGTCTATGGCCATTTTCGGCAGCTATATTAATAAGCGCTTCAAACTGGGCGGAGAGGCCGTCCGCGTCACGAGCCTGAACGTGCTTATTGCGCTGCTGGCAGGACTGCTTATTTTCCCGGCATGTTTCGCTTACGGGGTGCAGCCGGACAGCGGGCCGTCGCTTGTCTTCATCACGCTGCCGAGCATCTTCAGCCAGATGTGGGGCGGTCAGGTTTGGGGCGCGTTGTTCTTCGTGTTCCTAAGCTTTGCGGCGCTCTCGACGGTCATTGCTGTGTTCGAGAGCATCATTGCGTTCGCGATGGACCAGTGGGGCATGCAGCGCAAGCAGGCAGTCGTCTTGAACGGCCTGCTTATTATCGTGCTGTCGATTCCGTGCGCTCTGGGGTTCAACCTTCTCTCCGGCGTTCAGATTCCCGGCATCGGCGACATCCAGTCTATTGAGGACTTTATCGTCTCGAACAATGTGCTGCCGCTCGGCAGCCTGGTGGTCGTGCTGTTCTGCACGCTCCGTCGCGGCTGGGGCTGGGATAACTTCATCAAGGAAGCGAACACGGGCGAAGGCCGTGATTTCCCGCAGTGGCTGCGGCCGTATCTGAAGTACGTTCTCCCGGCGTTGATTCTTATCGTGTTCGCTATGGGCTACGTGCCGAAGTTCCAGATCTGGCTAGGGCTTGCGTAGCGCTGTTCTGTTGCGGGCTACAGATTCGGTTTTATGCTCTGATGCTTCGACGCCCCTCGTTGAGAGGGGCGTCTTTCGCGCGCAGCGTCCATGTGTGGAGCAGCGCCTTTTGCAAGGACCGTTCGAAGCTTGAGGAGTCCTGCGTGCGAATGCTCGGCCTCATGCGGCAGGGGGCGTTTGGGCGATGCTTCCGCCTTCGCTCACGCGTTGACAGCCTTGGATTGCTCAGGTGGAGCGCTTTCCACGTTGGGGTTGGCTCCATTCTCGTCGCCGGGCAGTTCCAATCCTTTGCTGACATCCTCTTTGAGCAGGACGTAGATTGTGGCAGCGAGAGGTACGCCGACCAGCATGCCGGGAATGCCTGCAAAGCCAGCGCCGATCGTAACGGCTGCCGTTACCCACAGGCCTGGCAGAGCGATGGCGCTACCGACCGTGCGCGGATAGATAACGTTGCCTTCAAATTGCTGCAGAAGGACTAGGAACACCAGGAACACGACCGCCTGCATGGGGTTCACGCTGAAAATCATGAACGCAGCAAGCCCGCCGCCGATGTAAGCGCCGACGATAGGGATAAGAGACGTAGAGGCAATGAGCGCACCGATCATGGGCGCGTAGGGCAGCTGGAGAATCAGCATGCCGATCGTGCAGAGCACGCCCAGAATGAGCGCTTCCAAACATTGCCCGACGATGAACGCTTCGAACTTTCCTTGCGCGACTGCGAGCGCGTGCTTTGCGCGCTGCACGAAGTCGGCGCCGATATAGCGCGTTCCTACGAGCGTCGCCTGCCGAGCCAGGGTCTCTTTCCCCATGACCAGGTAAATGGCGAAGATGAAGCCGAAGGAGAGGTTGACCACACTGGATGTCACGCGCGAGACCATGCCGAACAGGCCGGCGGCGCCTTGGCTTGCAAACTGGAGCGCGCGCTTGGCGAGCTCCTCTTCGTTCAGCTGGGAGGAGTCGGGAAGCATGCTTGCGATTTGCGCAAGGCGGTCGGAGTTATTGACCGCCCATGTGCGCAGGTCGTTTACGGCGGTGATAGCCTCGCGCGCAATGAGGCCGAGCGCGTTGACAAGCTCGGGAACCACGAGCGCGATTACGAGCACAAGCACGAGCGCAATAATAAGCAGGGAAAGAATAAAGCAGAGAGGCCGCCGTGCTTTCTGCATGAAGGGGCGCGTGCTGTGAGGGAAAAACACGCGCTCGAGGGCTTTCATGGGGATGTTGAGCACGAACGCCAGGATGCAGCCGAGCACGATAGGGGAGAGAATGCTCCAGAGCGTTCCGAGCAGTCCCCAGGCAGTGCTGGCGTTCAGAACCAAGAGCAGGAGCAATGCAGCAGCGACCAGCAACTTGAGGGTGGATTTTTCTCGGGCTTGCAGCTTCATGGCGCGTCCTTCGTGTTGGCTTGGCGGTCGACGGTTTTCGGCCAGCATACCATGCTCCTGGTCGAAAACGCGCGAATCCGAGCAGAGGAAAAGCCGTTGCGCACATCGTGTCATTTCAAGCGCTAATCTGGGGATTTCTCGCTTCGGCCCATCCTTTAAGCCAACGCCTGCGTATTTCGCTCGCGGCGTTCTCTCTTGGAAACGTTTCGCTCTATAATGGGAAGACTGCAGTTTCGAGGCCCCGGGCGAGGCCACAGACAGGAAAGAAGCATTATGAAAGAGTACAATCCGCACGAGATTGAACCGCGCGTGCAGAAGGCGTGGGAAGAGGCGGGCGTGAACCGCATTGCCGAAGACCACGAGAAGCCGAAAAAGTACGTGCTGGAAATGTTCCCGTACCCGTCGGGCGACCCGCACATGGGACATGCGCGCAACTATTCCATTGGCGACGTTATCGCGCGTTATTTCAAGATGCGCGGCTATGACGTGCTCCATCCGATGGGCTGGGACGCGTTCGGCCTGCCTGCCGAAAACGCTGCCATCAAGCACAACGGCCATCCTGCCACGTGGACGTACGGCAACATTGAGACCCAGCGCGAAGTGTTCAAGCGTATGGGCTTTTCGTACGACTGGGATCGCACGGTTCGCACGTGCGACAAAGACTACTATCGCTGGGGCCAGTGGATTTTCCTGAAGATGTGGGAGATGGGCCTGGTGGAACGCCGCAGCAACCCGGTGAACTGGTGCGAGTCCTGCCATACCGTCCTTGCGAACGAGCAGGTCACCGAAGGTGTGTGCTGGCGTTGCGGCAATCCGGTGGAAAAGCGCGAGCTGGAGCAGTGGTACTTCAAGATCACCGACTACGCGCAGGAACTGCTTGACGACTTGGACAAGCTGGAGGGCTGGCCGGAGCGCGTGAAGCAGATGCAGGCCAACTGGATTGGCCGCTCCGAAGGCGCCGAAGTCGACTTCGTGCTGTGCGACGCCGAGGGCAATGCTCCTGCCAATCCGACGGAAGACGATGTCATCACCGTGTTCACCACGCGTGCGGACACGCTGTTCGGCTGCAGCTTCTTCGTCCTGGCGCCGGAGTACAAAGGTTTGATGGGCCTGGTTGCAGGGACCGAGTACGAGCAGCCGGTGCGCGAGCTCGTGGAGGCTGCGTCCAAGGTGAGCGCCGTGGAGCGTGCTCAGGGCGAGCGCGAAAAGCACGGCGTGTTCACAGGCCGCTATGTCGTGAACCCGATCAACGGCGAGAAAGTGCCGGTCTGGGTTGCCGACTACATTGTGGCAGACTATGGTACCGGCGCGGTCATGGCCGTTCCATGCGGCGACCAGCGCGACTTCGAATTCGCGCGCAAGTACGATCTGCCCATCATCCCCATCATCCTGGAAAAGGACGACCCGCTGTTCGCGCAGATTGGCGGTGTGCAGGAGCGCCAGGTGACGAGCGTCGACTGGGAGCACGCCATGGACGCAGAGGGCATCCTCGTGCAGTCCGGAAAGTACACTGGCATGGTGGGCGGCAAGCATTCTGAGGGCGAAGCGGCTATCGTCGCGGAGCTGGAAGAGCGCGGTTGCGGCCGTCGCAAGGTGGAGTTCCGCCTGCGTGATTGGCTTATTTCCCGCCAGCGTTACTGGGGCAACCCCATTCCCGCCATCTACTGCGATGACTGCGGTATCGTGCCGGTTCCCGTGGAGGATTTGCCGGTTGAGCTGCCTCTGGATTTGGACATCACGAAGGGCGAGCAGCTGGCTGACCACAAAGAGTTTGTCGAGTGCACGTGCCCGAAGTGCGGGAAGCCCGCTCGTCGCGAGACGGACACGATGGACACGTTCACGTGCTCGAGCTGGTACTACTTGCGCTACTGCGACCCGCACAACGATGAGGCGCCGTTCTCGCGCGAGGCGGCGAACCGTTGGATGCCGGTCGACCAGTATATCGGCGGTATCGAGCACGCCATTCTGCACCTGCTCTACAGCCGCTTCTTCACGAAGGTACTTCGCGACGCTGGCATGCTGGACTTTGACGAGCCGTTCACGAACCTGCTTTGCCAGGGTATGGTGCACGACGAGAACGGCGAGACCATGTCCAAGTCCAAGGGTAACGTGGTCTCTCCGGTCGACATGGTGAACGAGTACGGTGCCGACGCCGTTCGCACGTACATCCTGTTCATGGCGCCGCCCGACAAGGGTCTGGATTGGAACGAAGCGGGCTTGGGCGGCATTTACCGCTTCCTGAACCGCGTGTGGCGCATGGTGCATGACTTTGCGGGCGAAGCGGGCGAAGAGACGCTTTTCCAGGAGGGTACGACGGAGGAAGAAGGCAAGAAGGCCTTCGAAACGCTGCTGCGCGAACGCCATCGCGTAGTCGGCAAGGTGACCGACGACTTCGAGCGCAACAACTTCAACACGGCCATTTCCGCAATCATGGAGCTGGCGAATGCGGCAGGCGATTACCTGCGCAAATGCTCTCCGGAATATCGCACGGGGTGCGAACAGTGCCATGCGCTCGATATCGAAGTGGCGGAGGTGCTCGTGAAGCTGCTGGCGCCGATGGCCCCGCATTTCTGCGAAGAGCTGTGGCAGACGGTGCTCGGGCATGAAGGCTCCGTGCACCAGGAGGCTTGGCCGACGTTCGATGCTGCCAAGGCGAAGGCAGACGAGGTCGAGCTGGCCGTTCAGGTTAACGGCAAGGTCAAGGCGCGTATTACGGTGGCTGCTGACGCTGCGGAAGACGACGTGAAGGCTGTCGCGCTCGAGGCTGTCAGCAAAGCGACTGACGGCAAAACCGTGGCGAAGACGATCGTCATCCCCGGTCGCCTCGTGAACATCGTGGTGAAATAGGGCGTTCTGTCGTTCTGCGAACGGCCGAGCATGTCGATGCCGCGAGGCACTCTGGCACCCCGTGTAGTTATTCAAGCCCTCCTTGGCGGACTAAAGTCCAGCCAAGGAGGGCTTTCGCGTCTATCTGGGATGTCAGTGCCTCTCGCTGCCCCGCGGACGAACTGGGCGGCAAGGCATGGTAGGCGGAACGCAGGAGGCCTTCGCGTCTGCCTGAGGCGCCAGCGCCCCTTGCTGCCTTTCGGGCAGACAAGGGTTTCTTGCATCGTTCGGTCGATTGTCGTTCGGGGGTTGCCGACTGCGTTCGAAGAGAAAGCAAGATTCCGTGCTTGCCCGAGACGCCAGAACGCTACTTGCGGGCGGTTGCTCCTTGTGAGGGCGAGCCGGCCTTTTTGTGTCCTGTTGATGCCGTCTGGACGGCAGGGGCTCAACCCGTGGTACAGTCGTGCGCATGACTTTTGGGGAGGACATACCATGCTGCGGGCGGTGAAGGCAGTGCTGGCATTCATCGTTGCCGTCGTGATCGTGGGAGCCGCCATCATCGGCGGAACGAACGCGTACGTCGTCGTCACGACCAAGGACGATATTGTATCCGAAGCGGAAGCCGCTGCTTTCCAGGCGGACTGCATTGTGGTGTTGGGCGCGGCGGTCACGCCGGAAGAAGAGCCTTCGGGCATTTTGGAAGACCGGCTCGACCAGGCTATTGCGCTCTACCAGGCAGGCGCGTCTCCACGCATCATCATGAGCGGCAACCAGGAACCCGGCTATGACGAGCCAAGCGTCATGAAGCAGTATGCCGTGGACCGCGGCGTGCCGAGCGACGATGTGTTCTGCGACTATGCGGGCTACAACACCTATGACACCATGTACCGCGCTGCGAACGTGTTCGGCGCGCAGCGCGCCGTCGTGGTCACGCAGACCTACCATCTCTACCGTGCCTTGTATGCCGCCCAAGGCTTGGGCATGGAAGCTCTGGGCGTAGCGAGCGATTTCCACGAATACGACGGCCAGGATTACTACGATTTGCGCGAAGTGGGCGCACGTACCAAAGACTTCTTCCAGGTATGGGCGAAGGTCCCGGCGACGGAGCTTGACGCGCCGGTTTCTCTCGAAGGCAATGGTGACGACTCCGACGCGCAGCTGACGCACCGATAAAATCGATCTGACAGTTTGCGGCACCGACGTCTGCGTGTTCTTTCTGGGATGCGAGGGCTGGATTCGCGCGTTTTCGATGCTGCGCGTGCTACAGCGGGCTCGGGCTAGCGTGGAAGGTCGGCAGGGCTGAAGAGCGTGACGAGGTCGATGAGCTCCTGACGCTTGTGGACTGCGAGTTTCGCATAGATGCGCTTGCTGTGCGTGCGGATAGTGTTTTCGGAGACGACCAGTTCTTCCGCGATGTGCGCAACGGTGTTCCCGCGTACGAGCAATTCCATCACTTCCGTCTCTCGGTTCGACAAGCGGAAGTTTTGCTGTACGAGCGCACACTGCTTTGAAACACGATCGCGGAATTGGTGTTCTTCCGATGCCAGACGCGACTGCTCCCGCACGGAACTCTCGAGAAATGCGGTATCGTCCGCGTGCTCGTGGGACTTCGCGGAAGGCTTTTCTGCGGAGGCGGACGGTCGTGGTGTGCTTGTGGGAGGCTGCATTGCGTCCCCCCGGCATTCGTTGCCCATGACGTCGAAAGACGTCCTGCTGTTCGGTTCAAAGTCAGGCGCGCTCTGGGGAAGGTTGCTCTGGTAGCGCTCCGTTTCCTCGGCGTGGTGGAGTACGCTCTTCGAGCTGGCGTTGGGGGCGTTGAGCGAAATAAACTCGATACTGCTTGTCAGCGCCCGTTCTGGCAGGATTGCCGTGCGGAATCCGCCGTGTCCAACGAAAAACACCAGTCCCAACAAGTAGATAGCAACAAGGGAGGCGGATGCGAAGGCATTGCCCCCGAATAGGTCGATTTGCTCGGAGAAGGTGCCTGCTGCAAATCCAATGTCGTGCAGCAGGTAGACGATGCCGCTGAAGAAGCCGTAGATGAACACAGGATTGATGCCGTCATTGCGCGAAGCTTGGCAGCACTGAATCATCATGAGCATGATGGCAACACTGTATGCGGCGTACAAAAGCGCGGCAAAAACGCTCGAATAGGCGGTTCCTGCCAAAGGCAGGACGAGAAATGCCGTGATGAGGACCGGAAAGAAGAACCGATAGATTGTCAGCACATTGATGCGGATGTTCTTGTTCTGCCAGACGGCCAGCAGCGCCAGGCCTGCGATGAGCGAGCCGCCCATGGACACGATGTTCACAAGCGAGCCGACAGAAGGCGTCTCGATGGCAAGCGCGCGGACAATACCGCAGCAGAATCCTACTGCCCCGATACCGAGCGCACTGGGGAAATAGTCGCGGAGGGCCTTGCGGTAGACCGCAGGATGCTCGCGCGGAACGTCCTCGAACATCGGCTGATCAAGGTTAATTTCGCGACTGCGCAGCACGATCGAAAGGCCGAAGATTGGCAGGAACACGAGTGGAATCAGGAAGGCGGTCACCGCCTGGGGTATGAGGTACAGTCCGAAATAGAACAAGGAGGCAATCACGGTGCCCACAATGAGGCTGCGGTTGCCTTCTTCCGGTTCTTGGCTGGCAAAGAGCCGTTGCCACAGCATGTAGAATCCCGCCGAACCTAGCCCGAGCAACGCTCCGCCGACCATGACTAGCGGCACAGAAAAGAACGGCAGGTAAATTGCCGCTATGAGAAAGCCCCATCCGACGAAGTAGGGTGTGGTGGGCAAAAGGACCATAAACCGTCGTGTGAAGCGGGGAAGGAAGTAAACGCCCAGCGTGCTGGCGAAGAAGCTGATCGTGTAGACGAGCGATTGCGCCAGGAAGAATGCCAGGAGGATTTCCGGCGTCTGGAAACCGATGGGAAGGAAAGGAAAGACGCCGCCCCATACGCTGGCTGCGTTGATAGCCAGAAAGAGCGCGTAGCCGAGCATCGTGGTGTTCGGCCGCAAAAGCGAAACGACGGCGCGCACGGTCCCTCCTATCCGGCTTGCCCTTGCCGCATTCCTCTCCTGCGGCGTACGTCCCATTGTACGGCATCAGTGCGACGGGGATTCTGCTCGGCAGAATATGAGGGGATGATGTGACCCCCTGTGAACAGGCATTATGAAAAAATCACCCGCAGTATGTGACAAGATTCGGGCGCGTGCGGCCACAATGGGGCGGCAGGTCTTGGATGCCGGAAAGCAAACAGAGCGCTTCCTGGCGCGAGGTCTGGCCCGTGGGCGTACGGCGCTTCGCCGAAGGCGTGGCGCAAAGGCTTCCTGGAAAGACCGGAGGCTTTGGAGAAACGTGCGCAGCACGGGCGCAAGGCGAGAGCAGAAAGAGGGAGGGAAACATGTCAGAGTTGATGCCGAATGTCAGCCGCCGCTCGTTCGTGAAGACGACCGGTGCGCTGGGCGCTTTGGCAGCCGCTGGCGGCGCGTTCGCTGCGGCGGATTCCGTGTTCGGCGAGGGGACGCCCCAGGCGCACGCCGAAGCGGAAGAGAAGATAACGTGGGGCCACTGCGCCATCAACTGCCCGGGCCGTTGCAGCCTTAAGTTCCACGTGAAGGACGACGAAGTTGCGTGGGTCGAGACGTATACGAGTAAGGATGCTGATTTCGACGAGGTGCAGCCGCGTGCATGTCTGCGCGGTCGCACGTATCGTCGTTGGCTTGCCGATCCGAATCGCGTGAACTACCCCATGAAGCGTGTGGGAAAGCGTGGCGAGGGCAAGTTCGAGCAGATTTCCTGGGATGAGGCCATCGACACCATCGCCTCCGAGCTTCGTCGCATTATTGACGCGTATGGAAACGAGGCGGTCTACATTCCGTATGCCACGGGCGTGAGCTCTTCCACCGCTCGAAGCCTTCCGCGTTTCATGACGTGCCTGGGCGGTTATCTGGGCTCCTACGGCGACTATAGTGCTGCGCAGCTTGAGATGATTACCCCATTCACGCTGGGCTCGAAAGGCTTCAATGGCTCGACCTTGAATGCTGCCGAGGACGCACAGCTCATCCTCGCGTTCGGCACGAGTCCGACGGAGACCCGTCAAGGCGGTGCCGTCTCGCACTATGACTGGGTGCATCTTCGCGAACGTGCGAAGGGGAAGATTGTCTACATTGACCCGCGCTTGAACGACTCTGCTATGGGCCGTTCCGCCGAGTGGTTGCCCATCAATCCGGGCACCGACGCGGCGCTCTGTTCCGCTATCGCTCACGAGTTGATTGTGAACGAGCAGATCGACAAGGAGTTCCTCGATACGTATTGCGTCGGCTTCGACGATACGACCATGCCCGAGTCGGCAAAGGGCCAAAACAAGTCCTACAAGGACTACATCATGGGCACGGGATACGATATGGAGGAGAAGACTCCGGAGTGGGCCGCTCCCATTACGGGCATCTCGGCAGATCGTATTCGCGCGCTTGCGGAAGAAGTTGGAACCGCCAAGCCTCTGTACGTCGTGCAGGGTTGGGGCCCGCAGCGCCGTAGCAACGGCGAGCTGAATAGCTGGTCCATCATGATGTTGCCGCTGTTGACTGGTCAGTTTGGCTTGCCGGGCACCAACACGGGCGAGCGCGAAGGATCCTACTCCATCTCTGTTCAGACCATTCCCGCGGGCACGAACCCGGTGAAGGCCAAAATTCCGGTGTTCTTGTTCACGGACGCGATTGACCATGGCACCGAAATGACCGCTCTTAATGCGGGCGTTCAGGGCGCTGATAAGCTGAACGTGAACATTAAGTGCATGCTGAACTACGCGGGAAATTGCCTGACGAACCAACACGGTGACATCAACCACGCGCATGACATCCTTGCCGACGAAAGCAAGTGCGAGTTCATTGTCGTGTGGGAAACAGTGTTCACGGATTCCGCGAAGTATGCCGATATCCTGCTGCCCGATTTGTTCCGCTTCGAGCAGGTTTCTCAGATTGGCACTGGCGGCGACCATGCGTACATGATCAGTGGTCAGCCGTGCACGACGCCGAAATTCGAGCGCAAGACGCTGTATGACTCCCTGACGCTTCTTGCTGCGAAGATGGGTGTTGAAGAGGAGTTCACTGAGGGCAAGACTCAGGAAGATTGGATTAAAGAACTCTACGAGAAGACCCGCGCCAAGGATTCCGAGCTCCCGACGTACGAGGAAGCCATGGAGATGGGCGTATACACGCGCAAAAACCCCAAGGGCTGCACCATTGCCATGGAGGCCTTCCGAAAGGATCCGGTCGCTAATGCTCTCGACACGCCTTCGGGCAAAGTCGAAATCTACTCCGAGCAGCTTGCAGAGATTGCCGCCACGTGGGAGCTTGACGGCGACGACGCCCTCATCTCGCCGATTCCGGTTTACACGCACGGCTTTGACGAGCTTGACATTCCGACGGAGGAATTCCCTTTGCGCTGCAGTGGCTTCCACTATCGCGGCCGCACGCACTCTTCTTGGGGTGGTGTTGAGCTGCTGAAAGAGGCGAATCCGCAAGAGGCTTGGATTAACCCGGTCGATGCTGAAGAGCGCGATATCGTCCAGGGCGACACTATCCGCGTGAAGAATGCATTCGGCGAAATCGAGCTGTTGGCGAAGGTCACGCCGCGCGTTGTTCCTGGAACCGTCTGCATTTCGCAGGGTGCATGGCATAACGCTGACATGAGCGGCGACCGTGTGGACAAGGGCGGTTGCATCAACACGCTGACGACCCATCGTCCATCTCCGCTGGCGAAGGGCAACCCGCAGCACAGCAATATTTGCGAAGTCGTGAAGGCCTAAGGTAGCGAGGAAGGAACGGAAGAATCATGACTCAGTATGCATTCTATTTCGACGGCACTCGCTGCACCGGTTGCAAGACCTGCGAGATGGCCTGCAAGGACTTTAAAGACCTCGATCTGGGCTTCGCTTACCGCAAGGTCTATGAGGTCACGACGGGCGAGACCACGAGGGACGCCGAGGGTATCATCACCACTTCGTGCGTGAGTTACCCGTTCTCCATGTCGTGCAACCACTGCGACGACCCGGCATGCGTGAAGGTCTGCCCGACGACCGCTATGCACAAGGACCCGGAGACGGGTCTGGTGAGCGTTGACACCGCCAAGTGCATCGGCTGCGGCTATTGCCATATGGCGTGCCCGTACAACGCGCCGAAGGTCGACCGCTCGAAGGGCCACTCCGTCAAGTGCGACGGGTGCGCCGACCGCGTGGCCGCCGGCGAGAAGCCGGTGTGCGTCGAGGCCTGCCCGGCCCGCGCGCTGGACTTCGGCACCGTCGAGGAGATGAGCGCGCTCGGCCGCATCGCCGACGTCGCGCCGTTGCCCGACCCGGCCTACACCACGCCGAACCTGTACATCAAGCCTTCCGAGGACGCGCTGCCCTTCGGCGCTCCGAACGGCAAGGTCGTGAACCCGCTGGAGGTGGAATAAAGTGGAAAACGCAATGGCTGAACTGCCTTTGGCAATCTTCACCACCTTGGTGCCCTTCGGCGCCGGTGCGTTCATCATGCTGGCGATTTCGTTCTTCACCACGAAGTTCGGCGCCGACGAGCTGAAGAAGCTCGACAAGCTCTCCATCGCCCCGCTCGCGGTGGTCGCGGTGGGCTTCATCGCCTCGTTCTTCCACCTGGCAAGCCCGCTCTCCGCGTTCGGCGTGTTCTCCGGCATCGGCTCTTCGCCGCTGTCCAACGAGATTGCGATGGGCATCGTGTTCTTCGTCGTGGCGCTTGTCTTCGCTATCATGGCCTTTGCGGGTAAGCTGACTGACGCTTCCCGCAGGCCGTTCGCGGCGGTCGTCGCCGTGCTCGCTATCGTCTTCGCAGTGTTCACGGGCATGGCGTACATGATGCCGACCATTGCTTCCTGGAACACGCCGCTCGTGCCGGTTGAGATGCTTGGCTTTGCCCTGTTGGGCGGTGCCGCATTCGGTGCGGTTCTCCTGACTGTTTGCCGTGCGCAGGGTGCCGAGACCCGCTCGTTCGCGACCGTTGCTTTCGTTATCGCGTTGGTGGGCTATGCGGTCGCGCTCGTCGCGCTCGTTGGCCACTATGGCGTGCTTGAGGCTCTTTCGAGCGCTTTCGTCGCTGGCGCGACGCTGGCGGAAGGCGTTACGGGCTACCTGGTCGGCTTCGGAGTGTGCGGCATTGCCTCCGTTGCGGCGCTTGCTGTTTGCGCGAAGAAGGCGTCCGTTGGCATGGCTGCGGCTGCTGCTGTGCTGGCGATCGTTGCCATCTTCCTGGTGCGTTTTGCCTTCTACGCTATTCAGCTCTCCATCGCTCTGTAAAGGGCGACTCTGGCGGGATCCCCCTCCTGTCGGAGCGCGTGGAGAACCCTCCTTGTGAAAGCGCAGCCTTTAGGGGCTGCGCTTTCCGTCATACTGTCAGGTGAGATTCGATCGTAAAGCAGAGAGGGAGCGGAATGAACGAACTGCTGACCGATGTCGGCGTACGTGAGAACGTTGCGTTCGTGGGGCAGACGCTTGGGCCGTTGTTTTTGAGCGATCCGGCGCATGAGGACGGCGTCGTGCCTGCCATTGAGGCATTCGCGCGTCTTGACGTGAGCGCCGCGGCTGAAGAATGGCCGTTTGTCGAGGCGGAGGAAGCGCACGTCGCGCTTTCGCTCATGAAGCAGGGTGCGCAGGCGGGTGCGCAAAGCGACGAAGTGGTATGGGAGTACCGTCGTCTGTTTGTGGGTCCTGCCCCGAAGCCTGCGCCACCGTGGGGCTCGGTCTACACTGACCGCGAATGCGTGGTATTCGGCGCAACGTGCCTGGAGCTTCGGCAATGGATGCGCGAAGTGGGCATCAAACGCCTGGGCGAAGAGCGGGATCCCGAGGACCATATTGGGCTTATGCTGCTGTTGCTGGCGTGGATTGCCGAACATCGGCCCGAGCTGCTCGAGGATTACCTGCGTCTTCATCTTCTTCCCTGGTCTTCTCATCTACTCGAAGAGCTTGAGGAGGCGGCTGCACAGCCGTTGTACAAAGGACTTGCGCACCTTGCGCGCCTGAGTCTCGAGGGCATGGGAAGCGCTTTTGGCCTCGAGGTCGTCCATCCGCGATTCTATCGGTAAAGAAGGCTCGTATGGGCTTTGAGATGGCGATGAGCGAGCTCTCTCTCGTACTGTTCACGACCATTGCTCCTTCGGGGGCGGTTGCCGTGGCTCTTATGGTCGTGTGCTCCCTGCTCGCATCGAAGAACGCAAGGCGGTCCAAAGAGGGCATAGCCGCAAGCTCGGACGACGGTGCCGGGGGAGCGGGCGTTGCTCCGTCTGCGCCTTCGGAGGCCGTGCCGGGCGAAAGGTCGATTCGTGCGCGCATCGATCAGCGACTTTGGCCTCCCATCGTGATTTCGCTGGTAGGGTTGGTTGCGTCCTCCACCCATTTGGGCAATCCAGCGAACGCTCTGTACGTTCTGCTCGGCGTGGGAAGCAGCCCGCTTTCCAACGAAGTCGCTGCGGCGGTTGTTTTCTTAGGACTTTCGGGCATGTACTGGCTGCTGTCCTTTTCGCGGCGCGGGTTTTGGGGCGTGCGCACTGCTGTGGCGTGCTTAATCGTGCTTGCGTCTGCGGTGTTCGTGACTGCGGTTGCGTTTGCCTACGATACCGTAACGGTGCCGACGTGGCATACGCCCTACGTGCCGGCTGGCTTGTGGGCGACTGCCCTGTGCGGAGGCCCGCTGCTTGCGCTTGCCACCATGCGCTGGGCTTGTCCAAGGTGCCTGCCGAAAAAGTTGCAGTCTTCTTTTGCCGTTTTATCTGCAGCGGGTCTTGTGGGCGGAGTGGTTATGCATTTGCTGCAATATCGTGTTTTGCTGGATGCGGAAAATGCGTTGGCAAGCGGTATTGAGCTTGTGCCGCAGTACCTTCCAATGGTGGCGGCTTTTACCGTGCTTTCCCTTGTAGGCTGGTGTCTTGTCGTATTGCCGTTGGCATCGGGAAAACGACCTGAAGAAGGTGCGCCGAGCGCAAGGTTTGTCGTCCGTAATTTCGCAGGATGCTTCTTCGTTTTTGCGGGCATTTTTATCGTACGTTTCGCGTTCTATATGATGCATCTGACGGTTTGATGCCCAAGAGCCGGGGCTACGTGCACCGTTGCCCGCAAAGCTCTTGGCTCAAGTATAAAGAAGGGCGTCTTGTGCGATAGCGCGCAAGACGCCCTTCGCTGTTTACTTCGTGCCGAAAATGCGGTCTCCTGCATCTCCGAGGCCCGGAAGAATATAAGCCTGCTCGTTCAGCCCTTCGTCCACGGCGCAGGTGAACACGTGGACATCGGAATCAGCTTCGAGCACGGCGCGCAACCCCTCAGGAGCGGCGACCAGGACTGCCAGCTTGATGCGCTCAACGCCTTGGCGGCGCAAGTAGCCGAGTGCCGCGATGGCAGAGCCGCCCGTTGCAAGCATGGGATCGACGACGATGACCTCGCGCTGGTCTATATCCGCGGGCAGTTTTGCATAATATTCGACCGGCTCATGCGTGTTCTCGTCGCGGTACATGCCTAGATGTCCCACGCGGGCAGCGGGCATGAGCTCTTGCATGCCTTCGACCATGCCCAGACCTGCGCGCAAAATAGGGACGATAGCAAGCTTGCGTCCGGCAATCGTGTGGCAGGTGGTTTCCATGAGAGGCGTCTCGACCGTGATGTCTTCAAGGGGCAGGTCGCGCGTTGCCTCATAGCCTTCAAAGAGCGCAAGCTCTTTGACAAGTTGGCGGAACTGCATGGAGGATGTGTCCTTGCTGCGCAGGATGGACAGCTTGTGCTGGACAAGCGGATGGTCGACGATGGTCACGCGGGCTGCCTGCTCCTCGCTCAAACCTTTCAGCTTTGTCATAGCGGTTCCTTTCTGCGGGCGTGTTGTTCGGCAGCGTGTCGTGGGATTTCGGCGGTGCGAACCGGTGCGTTCTTGCTTTGCGCATCGCATGGCGGGCAAGGTGCGTCGTGCCGGGCTGCCCGCACAGGTTCGTCTTGCATTGTAGCGCTCGTTCTCGCCTGACGTGCGCCCGCTCACGCTTTTGCACATCGGCCGTGAAGGGTTTCCCTTGCGGTAGAATGAACCGGCAATGGTGTTCGAGCGTTCAAGACGCTGAAAGGCAGGCAGTATGGGCGAAGCAAGACGCGAGGGCCTTCCCCCGTTGCGCACGGGACTGGGCTACGACGTGCACGCGTTCGCGCCGGGGCGCAAGCTTATTCTGGGCGGTGTAGATATTCCACATCATCAGGGCTTGGACGGGCATTCCGATGCAGACGTGCTCGCACATGCCATTATGGACGCGCTGCTGGGAGGTGTGCGCGGGGGCGACATCGGCAAGCTGTTCCCGGACACGGACCCGGCGTACAAAGGTGCAGACTCCCTGAAGCTCTTGGAACGCGTGGCGCAGTTTGTGCGCGATGCCGGTTGGGAAATCGTGGACGTGGACAGCGTGATCGCCGCGCAGGCGCCGAAACTTTCGCCGTACCGCGAGCAGATGCGCGAGAACCTGGCGGCGGCAATGGGCATTCCAGTCGAAAACGTGGGCGTAAAAGCGACCACGACCGAGCACTTGGGATTCGAAGGCCGCGAGGAGGGCATAAGCGCGCAGGCGGTCTGCATGCTGGCACGCAGGTAGTCGGAGCTGTTTCGATGCCGCTCACAGGCGAGCTTCGCATTCGACGTGAAAGCGCGGCCGTCGTCCTCTTCGCGCCATTTCCGTGCGAATGAGTGCAATTGTGCGAGAATAGCTACCAGCGATAAAAATCAGCGATAAAGGCTCTGTAGGCTCCGTCGTGCCGCGCATTGTTCGGTGCGGCTTTTCGGCGACGTTGCGCACGGGGCGGTATGAATAAGGGAGCAGCATGATCAAGATTTACAACACGCAAACGCGCCAGAAGGAGAAGTTCCAGTCGCTTGAGCTGGGCAAGATCGGTATGTACGTGTGCGGCCCGACCGTGTACAACTACATCCATATCGGTAACGCGCGCACGTTCATTTCCTTCGACGTTATTCGCCGTTACCTGGAATGGCGCGGCTTCAAGGTCACGTTCGTGCAGAACATCACGGACGTCGACGACAAGATTATCAAGAAGGCGAACGAAGAAGGTCGCACTGCCGCCGAGGTTGCGGAAGAGTACACGAAGGCGTTCATCGACGACATGCATAAGGCAGGCGTGAAGGACCCGGACATCCGCCCGAAGGCGACCGAAGAAATCCCCGCCATGATCGAGCTGGTCGAAGAGCTGATCAAAGGCGGTCACGCTTACGAGGTGGAAGGCGACGTTTATTTCTCTGTCCGCAGCTTCCCTGAGTACGGCAAGCTGTCCGGCCGCAATATCGACGAGATGGAGTCCGGCCATCGCGAGCTGCGCGCTGACGGCCAGGGCATTGAGGACCGCAAGCGCGATCCGTTGGATTTCGCAGTATGGAAGGCCGCGAAGCCGGGCGAGCCGAGCTGGGATTCTCCGTGGGGCAAAGGCCGTCCGGGCTGGCATATCGAATGCTCTGCCATGAGCCGCAAGTATCTGGGGCTTCCGTTCGACATCCACGGCGGCGGTGCCGACCTGGTGTTTCCTCATCATGAGAACGAAGTGGCACAGAGCGAGGCGGCGTGCGGCTGCACGTTCGCGAACTACTGGATTCACGGCGGCATGCTGCAGATTAATTCCGAGAAAATGTCCAAGTCCCTCGGCAACTTCCTTCTGCTGCGCGACGTGTTGGAGCGCACGCGTCCGGAGGTCTTGCGCTTCCTGATGCTGCAGACCCACTACCGCAGCCCGCTTGATTTCTCCGACGAGCGTTTGGCCGAGGCCGAGGCGGGCCTTTCTCGCATTGAGAACACGGTCAAGAACCTGGAGTGGGCCATCGAGAATGCGCAGGACATCCCCAGCCCGCTCCAGACGAAGCCGCTTATGAAGCAGACGAAAGAAACGCGCAACGAATTCATCGTCGCCATGGACGACGACTTCAACACCGCCGGTGCGCTCGGCATCGTCTTCGGATTCGTGAACGAGCTGAACGCCCAGGTAGCGGGCAAGACGGTGAGCATCACTGACGTGCCGTGCCTGCGCCAGGCGCATGCGGTGGTCGTGGAGCTCATGAGCGTGCTCGGCATCATGATGGGCGGCGCGCAGGAGGTCTCGTATCCGGATGCAGTCGTTCCGCTGGCGAAGGAGCTGGCTGGCTATACAGGCGCAAATCCGGTGCAGGCGGTCGAAGTGCTGCTGGCCTGCCGCATGGAAGCGCGCAAGGAGAAGAACTGGGAGCTTGCCGACAAGGTGCGCGATGGCATGAAAGAGCTCGGACTCGTCATCGAGGACACCCCGCAAGGTCCGCGCGTGAGCGTAGAGTAAGAAACCAAGAGCAAAAGGCATCTGTTCGTTCGAGGGCTCGGCAGCAGGCAAATTGCTGCCGAGCCCTTGTTGTCTGCGCGTAGACAACAAGGGCACCAGCCGCCGTGCTCCGGGCCAGCGTCGGGGGTTATTTCTCCGTTCGCTGGATGAGGTCGATCATCTCTTGGGCGGAATGGACGCCGAGCTTCTTGTAGATGTGCTGACGGTGCGTGGAGACGGTGCTCTTCGACAGCACAAGTTCTTCCATGATGTAAGGCAGGTTGCGGCCCTTCGCGAACATGGTCATGATCTCGCCCTCGCGCTCGGTCAGGCCGTAGCGCTCGATGACTGCCTGGCATTTGTCCTGGAAGCGGCGTCGACGTTCGATGGGCAGGATGTTGAGCGCGCGGGAGAGCTTCGCCTCCGTGAACACGAAATTGCTCATGACGAACAGCAGCAGCACGCATGTGGCGGACGCGAAGAACGCCGATTGGTGTGTGAGCCCAATGTTGATCCACAGCCACCGACCTACGAGCATGCCGAATAGCGGGCCTGCCGCCCATGCAGCGCGGAACAGCGCGAACGAGCGCACGCAGGAGCCTAGGTACTGGTTGCACACCCCGCAGACAAGCGGCCACATCATCATGTTGAGGCATTGGAACGAGGCCGTATTCACGGCGAGAGGGAAGGCAACAGATGTCTGCGGGAGCACGATCGGCAACTGCAGCACGAGAGCGGCGAGCACGAGGAAGAATACGAATGCGCGGTAGCATGTTTCGGGGGCACGCACGCTGTTGGAGGACAGGATTGCGAGCGTCACGACGATAGACGCGATGGTGACCGTGCTAGCCATGCCTCCTTGCGTGAACGCGTACGTTGTTACGTCCTGCGTGGCGAACTGGCCAACTTGTACGTAAATGGTGCGCGCCATTTCAAACACGAAGCCAGAAAGCAGCATGCAGCATGAGAACGTGAGCACCAAGTCGCGCAGCTGGCGGCGGTCTTCCGCGTCCGTGGGTGGAATCTGCTCAGGAAGCGGCTCGATCGGCTGTTTTTTCTGAAGCCGCAGCATGCTCGTCCCCTGCGTGAGCAGCACGCCGGATACGGGCGCCATGCTGGCGCAGAACACGGTTGCCTCCAGCGGGCCGAAGAAGAGGTACAGGAAGAACAGGAGCGTCGAGAGCGCGTAGCCGACCGACGCGATAGCGACCACGGTCTTGGTTTTCATCATGCTGAACAAAATGCCGAAGTGCATCATGAACAACGAGGTAAAAATACCGGAGAGCACGCCACCTGCTGCAATGCAGGCCGTTCCCGCGGCTGTGGTGGTCGTGCCGAAGAACATGAGGACGGTGCTCGCGGCCACGCCGACGGGGAAGACGATGTTTGCGGCGGTCGTGCCCGAGATCGCACGGAAGCGTTTTGGCAGTGCCGCGACGACAAGGTACGTCGCGATTGAGACGACGATGGAGATGAGGTAGGTAGCGTCCAGCACCGCTTCAGGATCTGGCTGGTTGTGGAAGATTCCCAGGCTTTGGAATGCCATCATGACCCACGAAAGGTTGCACCCTAACGCCAGCCCAAGACAGATCACGCCGGGCGAGAAGATGCTTTCGACGGCATCGCGCGCTGGCGCTTTCGCTCCGGGCTTTCTCGTCTCTTCAGTCATGAAACCCCCCTCTGCTCTCTTCCCCGCGGCAATTATAGGCAGGGGCGGTGAGCAAAACGGTGCGAAGTTGCTTGAATCTCAAAGCGCTGTCAAAAGCCCAGCTCAAAGGCATCGTGCGAATCGCACGATATTGCAACATGAGGCATCGCGCTCGATTTTCCGGCCTCGTCCAGGCGCGTACGGTGAGCTTGTTTGGAAATCCGAGAGGAGGATGCATGAGCAAGCTTTCTATGACGCGTCGCGCGTTCACAAAGCTGTCTGCTATCACGGCGGCGGCGGTCGCGACGACGTCCGCGGTGGGGACCACCGCGCTGGCCGAGTCGCCGGACGCAGCGAGCTCCACGACGGGGGAGACCAAGCGCGTGCGCTCGTGCTGCCGCGGATGCGGCAAGATGGAGTGCGGTGTGTGGGTCATTGTGGAGAACGGCCGCGCTATTCGTACCGAGGGCGACGAGAGCGCCTTCCAGTCCATGGGCAACCATTGCAGCAAGGGTCAGGCGTCCTTGCAGGCGGCCTACCATCCTGACCGTCTGTACTATCCCATGAAGCGCACGAACGCTCGCGGCGAGGACGACCCGGGTTGGGTGCGCATTTCTTGGGACGAGGCCATGTCTACCATCGCGCAGAAGATGCAGGAATGCATCGACCGCTACGGTGGCGAAACCGTCTTCGGCCTGTCCGGTACGAGCCGCATTTGGGGCATGATGGCATACGGGGCCTTGGGCCAGCTGACCGGCTCGCCCAACATGTGCATTCCGTGGCAGGTCTGCAAAGGCCCGCGCTTCTTTGCCACGGCGCTCAATTCTATGATGCAGGCGTCTTGGATGGAGACCGTCGGCCGCCCGAAGGTCTACACGTCTTGGGGTACCGGTCCCGAGCTCTCCAACTACGACGACGCGTGCCGCACGGTCGTCGACGTCGCCGAAAAGGCCGACACGCACATCATTGTCGACCCGCGTTTGACCAACCTGGGCAAGGAAGCTGATGTCTGGCTGCACTTGCGTCCCGGCACCGACGGCGCCATGATCATGGGCTGGCTGAACGTGCTCATCAACAACGAGCTCTATGACGACCTCTTTGCCAAGAAATGGACGAACGGTCCTTTCCTGGTGTGCAACGATGTCGAGCCGAGCGGCTTCGAGGATTACCGCTTCACGCGCGGTACTTACGAGGTGAAGACGCGCCTGCTGAAGGAATCCGACCTCAAGGAAGACGGCGACCCGCACAAGTTCATGGTGTGGGACAACCTGAACAACCGCATGACGTACTTCGACGCGGGCACGGGTCTGTGGGAAGGCGAAACGTGGACCCCGCCGACGGCAGGCCACGAGGGCATGCAGGAGCATCTGATCCCGGGCGTGTCCCAGGGTTGGGTGCCCGATCCGACGCCGTTCAACCCGGAGATCGACCCGGCGCTGTTCGGCGAGTTCGAGGTCACGCTCAAAGACGGCCGCACCTCCATGGTAAAGCCCGTCTGGGAGTACTTTGTCGAGCGCGTGAGCGAGTACACGCCCGAGAAGGTGGCCGAGATCACCGGTGTGCCTGCCGAGACCATCGAGCAGGCGGCGCTCACGCACATGACCCGTATCGACCCGTCTACCGGCTACGGCAACGGCGGCATCCAGTACCAGCTGGCTATCGAGCACAGCTGCAACGCCATCGCCATGGTCCGCGCCATGGACACCTACATCGGCCTGACCGGCAACTGGGACGTCCCGGCCGGCCACCGCGGCGGCACGCAGGGCGACTTCGTGTTCAAGGCCGGCCTGGGCGCTGTGGCTCCGGGCATCCCGAACATTTCCGCTGATCAGTTCAACAAGATGGTCGGCATCGACGACTACCCGCTGCTCGGTTGGTGGCAGGGTTGGGCGGACGACGCGTCCGTCTGGAAGGCCGTCGAGACCGGCGAGCCGTACCCGCTGAAGTTCGGATGGTCCTCCACGGGCGACTTTATGTGCATGTCCAACTCCCTGCAGAAGTGGCAGGCGTTCCCGAACGTGGACTTCTTCGTGACGCAGGAC